>ERZ1673695.257-NODE-257-length-90318-cov-13.181891_pt1 | contig 90318 bp, 72 predicted proteins | sample MGYA00580225_ERZ1673695 | MGnify/ENA primary metagenome ERZ1673695 (study PRJEB41218, sample SAMN15661739) | gut metagenome | host: Homo sapiens | place: Canada: London | collected 2015-08-20/2019-03-30 | study: EMG produced TPA metagenomics assembly of... | reverse complement strand
CTCTGTCCTTCATTTTACCCCTCCGCCCTCCCGCTGTCCGTCGAATTGCGACGAATCTATGTGAACTTTTTTCGCGTTGCATGGCTGCGGTAATTGTAATATAATGGGAAAAATTTTAGAACAGAGGGCGTGCCATGTTTTTTGCAGATCTTCATATCCATTCGCGTTTTTCACGGGCAACCAGCAGGGACTGCGATTTGCCGCATTTGGAGTGGTGGGCGCTCCGCAAAGGAATTCGCTTAATTGGTACGGGCGATTTTACGCATCCCTTGTGGCGGGCGGAACTAAAGGAGCAGCTCGTTCCCGCAGAAGAAGGGCTGTATCGTCTGCGCGAAGAAATGCGGCTGCCCGGCATCCGCTCCGCAGAATCGCCGCGCTTTATCGTAACGGGTGAGATCAGTTCCATCTATAAGCGCGACGGAAAGACGCGAAAGGTGCATAATTTAATTCTTTTGCCCGACTTGGAGGCTGCCGACGAGCTCTCCGCAAAATTAGAGGCCATCGGGAACATCCGCTCAGACGGACGGCCCATTCTGGGTGTGGACAGCCGTGATTTATTAGAACTGATCCTGGAAACCTGTCCCGATGCGGAATTGATTCCCGCACACATCTGGACGCCCCATTTTTCGATGTTCGGCGCATTCTCCGGATTTGACACGATAGAAGCCTGCTTTGCGGACATGACGCCGCACATTCACGCCGCGGAGACGGGACTTTCATCGGATCCCCCTATGAATTGGAGGGTTTCCGCGCTGGACCGTCTGACGCTGATTTCCAATTCGGACGCCCATTCGCCGGCAAAGCTCGGCAGAGAAGCAAATCTGATGGATGCGGAATTTACATATTCGGGTATCGTCAATGCCATTCGTACCGGAAACGGATTTTTAGGAACGATAGAATTTTTCCCGGAAGAGGGCAAATACCATCTAGACGGCCACCGCGGCTGCGGAGTGTGTTTTACACCGACAGAAACGGATCGGCAGGGCGGCATCTGCCCCGTTTGCGGAAAAAAACTTACGATCGGGGTTGCACATCGTGTAGAGGAATTGGCAGATCGGCCGGAAGGCTTTCAGCCCGATCGAGCAAAACCGTTTGAGCGCCTGACGCCGCTGCCGGAGGTGATCGCCGCGTCTACCGGCGGTTCCGCAGCGGGGAAAAAGACGCTTGCTCTCTATGAACGGCTGCTTTGCACCTTGGGCCCGGAATTTACGATTCTTCGCGAGAGCCCCGCCGAAGAGATCGAACGGATCGCCGGTTCTTGCGTAGCCGAGGGAATCCGCCGCCTCCGGGCAGGCCAGGCAGTCTGGAAGCCCGGATTTGACGGCGAATACGGTACCGTCTCCCTTCTGACGCCTGCGGAAATAAAATTCTTCAGCGGGCAGCTTTCTTTGTTCGGAATGGAGCCCCCGCAGACACAGGTACCATCGAAAGGTAAAGCTGTACTGAAAAAGGCCAAATCCTCAGAGCAAAAGCAGAAAAAATCCACAGAAATTTCAGAAAACAGCTTGAATCCAGAACAGCAGACCGCAGTCACAGCAGCGGACCGGATTGTTGCGGTCTCCGCCGGCCCGGGAACAGGCAAAACAAAAACGCTGATCAGCAGGATCGTCTATCTGATAAAAGCATGCGGCGCCGCGCCGGAAGAAATCACCGCCGTGACGTTTACCAATCAGGCAGCCGCAGAAATGCGCCGGCGCCTGGAAAAACAGCTTGGCGGCAAGCGCGCGGCGGCGCGTATGACAATCGGGACATTTCACTCCATTTGTTTAAAGCTTTTAGAAAAAGGAACCGTAATCAGTCGGGAAGAAGCCCTTACCGTTGCCGCGGACATACTTGACGCCGCCGGTATCAAGCAAAGTGCCAAAAGCTTTCTGCAGGCCGTCTCCCGCATCAAAAATGGAGCGGATTTCAAATCTGCCGGAATAGAGGAGCCGCTGTATGCGTCATACTGCGCCGAGCTGCAGGACCGAGGCCTCCTGGACTTTGACGATCTGCTCCGGGAAGCATTAAAGCTGGAAAAAATAAAAAGTAAAAGATTCACATATCTTCTGGTCGACGAATTCCAAGATATAAATGACGTGCAATATGAGCTGGTGCGCTTATGGGGCAAGGAGGCGAAAAGCATCTTTGTAATCGGCGATCCGGATCAATCCATTTACGGCTTCCGCGGCGCCTCTGGCCGCTGCTTTGAACGCCTGTCAGACGATTTTCCGGATACGAAAAAGATCCGGCTGCAGGAAAATTACCGTTCCTCTCCGGAAATTCTCGACTGCGCTCTGTCTGTAATTGCAAAAAATCCGGGCGCTCCAAGAATTCTGAGGGCGAACTGCCGTCCCGGCGTGCCCGTACGAGTGGTGCATACGGCAGACGACTTTTCCGAAGGCGTTTCTATTGCAAAAGAAATTGGACGGATGACTGGAGGAATCGACATGCTGGAGGCGCAGCGGCAGGAACAGGGCAGGGAAATCCGTGCGTTTTCCGACATCGCTGTACTGTGCAGGACGCATCGTCAGCTTTCTTTGATAGAAAAGTGTCTGCGGCACGACGATATTCCCTGTGTTGTCAGCGGACGTGAGGCATTTCTGGAAACGGAAGAGGTTCGGGGCGTTTTGTCCTTTTTCTTCTCCCTGCAGCCGGAAGGCAACGGAATTGCATTGGAAACGGCGCTCCGCCTGCTTTGGAATTGTCCGCCAGAAGAAGCGGCAAGGATCCGGCGCCTTTGCGCCGGCCGTTTGGATGCGGATTTCCTGATATTGCAGACACTTTCGCAGGAAAACCAATTTGCATCCGCCTGGCTTCAGCGCGCTCAGGAATGGATGCCGCTGCTTGAAAAGGAAAAGCCGTGGAAGCTTATTGCGCGCTGGGAAGAGCGCTACGGCGCTTCCGCCGCACTGGAAGCTCTTAAAAATACGGCTGTATTTCATTCCAGTCTGCGGGATTTACAGGCGGCGCTGACGCTTGGCGAGGAAAATGATCTGCACCGCGCAGCGGGAAAAGGCTGGGAGTCCGGCGCCGTTGCTCTGATGACGCTGCACGGGGCAAAGGGATTGGAATTTCCGGCGGTCTTTATTGCGGGAACAAATGCCGGCAGTATTCCGTTAGACTCTTCTGAAAGATTTTCTGATGAGGAGGAAGAACGCCGGCTGTTTTACGTGGGGCTGACGCGGGCGCGGGAGGAGCTGATTCTTACTGCGGGACGCCGCCTTTCGCCCTTCCTGCAAGATCTTCCGGAGTGCGTAATCCGCGAGGAAGCAGGAAAACGGGAAGAACGGATCGTAGAACAGCTCCGTCTGTTCTGATCGCGCAGTCAACCGCGTTTTTTAGGAAAAGATACAAATCTGCAAAAATTTTGTAGGTTTACTTTGTCGTACAAGTATTATATAATATTTGAAAGCGTTTTTTGCAAAGGCTTTTATTAATTTTTCAATCGAAAGGTTTGAAGCAGTATGGCAAAAGTGACATTCAGAGAGGAAAGATGTAAAGGGTGCGGCCTCTGCGTCGAAGTATGTCCCAAAAAGATCGTCGAACTGAACAAGCATCAGCTGAACTCAAAAGGCTATCATCCCGCGGGCGTGACCGATCAGGAACAGTGCATCGGATGCGCGTTCTGCGCCACGATCTGTCCGGATTGTGTAATCAAGGTGGAAAAATAAGTACATACATGTTGAAGAAAGGTGGAACGGACCTATGGGTGAAAAGCTGTTGATGAAGGGAAATGAAGTGATCGCAGAAGCGGCGCTGCGCGCCGGCTGCCGTCATTATTTTGGATATCCGATCACGCCTCAGACAGAGGTTGCGCACTATATGGCAAAAAAAATGGAAGAGCTCGGCGGCGCTTTCGTGCAGGCGGAGAGCGAGGTCGCGGCGATCAATATGGTATACGGCGCGGCGAGCGCCGGAAAGCGTGTCATGACGTCTTCCTCCAGTCCCGGCATCAGCCTGAAGCAGGAGGGAATCTCTTATTCGGCCTGCGCGGAGCTGCCGATGGTAATTGTAGATATCGTACGCTGCGGCCCCGGACTCGGAGGCATCCTGCCGGCACAATGCGACTATTTTCAGATCGTGAAGGGCGGCGGACACGGAGACTATCATCTGATCGTGTTTGCGCCGTCAAGCGTACAGGAGCTGTACGAATTGGTCGTTCATGCGTTTAACGTTTCGGATCGCTACCGGAATCCGGCCGTCATACTGGGCGACGGATATCTTGGGCAGATGATGGAAGCCGTAGAGTTCAGAGATCAGGAACCCATTGAGAGAATCGAAAAGCCCTGGGCGACGGTTGGAACCGGCATGAAGCGTGAGCATAACGTGATCACCTCTATATATATCGAAGCCGATGTTCTCGAGGCCCATAACAACAAGCTGCAGGAAAAATACCGTCGGATCGAGCAAAACGAAACCATGCTCGAGGAATACAACTGTGAAGGCGCAGATGTAATTGTCGCCGCGTATGGTACCGTTGCGCGCGTTGTCAAGAATGTCATCAAGGACGCGGCAAAAGAGGGGATTCGGGTAGGCCTGATCCGTCCGATTACGCTTTGGCCGTTCCCGGCAAAGAGCTTTGAAAAGTATGCCGAGACGCCGAAGGGGTTCCTGACCGTAGAAATGAGCGCCGGACAGATGGTAGAAGATGTCAGACTTGCCGTAAACGGGAAGAATACTGTTGATTTTTATGGCAGAACGGGCGGAAACGTACCTGCGCAGAGCGATATTTTACAAAAAGTACGCGAAATCGCGGGACGTCAATAAGGAGGCGGATGCAACATGAGTATAGTTTTCGACAGACCACACGCGCTGATTGACAAGCCGATGCATTATTGCCCCGGCTGTACGCACGGAATCATACACAGACTGATCGCAGAGGTGATAGATGAGCTTGGCATAGAGGGAAAAACGGTAGGCGTTTCACCGGTCGGGTGCACCTATAACAATTACGAGTATTTTAACTGCGATATGGTACAGGCGGCGCACGGACGCGCCCCTGCCGTCGCGACGGGACTGCGCCGTTCTCTTCCGGATAATGTCGTTTTCACGTACCAGGGCGATGGGGATCTTGCGGCGATCGGCACCGCAGAAATTGTCCACGCGGCGACAAGAGGCGAGAAAATCACTACGGTTTTTGTCAATAATGCGATATACGGAATGACGTCCGGACAGATGGCGCCTACAACGCTGGTCGGGCAGGTAACAACGACAACGCCATTCGGCCGGAAGCCGGAGCTTCACGGATACCCGGTCAGGGTATGCGAGCTGCTTTCGACGCTGGAGGGTGCGGCCTACATCGAACGTGTTGCCGTAAATAACGTCAAAAATATCAGAAAAGCAAAAGCGGCCATTCGGAAAGCCTTCGAACTGCAAATCGCCGGAAAGGGCTTCACGCTTGTGGAGGTTCTCTCCACATGTCCCACAAACTGGGGCATGAACCCGCTGAAAGCTCTGAAATGGCTGGAAGAAAATATGCTTCCGCATTATCCGCTGGGCGTATATAAAGATGTTTCAGCAAACTGACGAAAGGACGGTAATAGTATTATGATGCAGCAAATTATATTGGCCGGCTTCGGAGGCCAGGGAATCCTTTCGATGGGGCATTTCATTGCGCATGCGGGACTGCTGGGCGGGAAAAATGTTTCCTGGCTGCCCTCCTATGGACCGGAAAAACGCGGCGGTACCGCGAACTGCCACGTCATTGTAGGAGACGAAGAAGTCGGCTCGCCGATTATCAGCAGCGCAACGGTGCTGATTGCCATGAATCAGCCGTCTCTGGAAAAATTTGAATCTCTGGTGGAACCGGGAGGAATCATTATCACAGATAAAAGTCTCGTGCCGGTAAAGCCCACGAGAAAAGACGTAAGACTGTATGAAATTCCCGCGACGGAAATGGCGTATGAGCTTGGCAATCCTACTTATGCCGGAGTCATTATTCTGGGGAAGCTGATTGCATTGACAAATATTGTAACGAAAGACAATTTTGAAACAGCGCTTCGGGCGATCCTGAAACCCTCCAAGCATTTTATGATTCCCGACGAAATGAAGGCGCTGCAGCAGGGAGCAGACTATCTATGTGAAGAATAGTTTCGTGAAATCGGGTGGCTTTTATGATCTTCGAAAGACATAACAACTTTGAAAGATTGATTCTGATCGGAATGCCGTGTTCCGGAAAAACCTCAATCGGTAAATATCTGGCGCAGCATTACAGACTGGATTTTTACGATATGGACGAGGAAATTGTAAAAGCCGCCGGTATGTCCATCCAGGAAATCTTTGAAAAGAAGGGCGAGCCTGCGTTTCGAGAGCTTGAAACCAAGACTGCAATCAGCCTGTCAGAAAAGCAGAACGCTTTGATTGCGACGGGCGGCGGGATCGTGACAAGAGAAAATAACATGCGGTATTTCAAAAAAGCAGGAAGCCTGGTGGTTTTTATTCACCGGGATTTCTGCAAGCTCGCCACGACGCCCAAGCGCATTATGGATAAAAGACCGATGCTTCAGAAAACGAGCTTTCATAAGCTTTTAAATCTCTATAAAACCAGACTTCCGCTTTACAGAAAGTACTGCGATATCGAGATTCACAATGATTCCAATAAGGACGACGCCATCCGTGAGATCACGCGCGCAATCGATCATTATTCCGTACGAAAGGAAGAACAGCCGGATGAATAAACTCGATTTTTTAGTGATTAACGGGCCGAACCTGAATCTTCTGGGAATTCGCGAGCCGGAAATATACGGCAGAATGACGTATGCGGATCTATGCCGTTATATCGAGGAGGAGGCCGGAAGGCTGGGCATCTTCGTTTCTTTTTTCCAATCGAATCATGAAGGCGCGATAATCGACGAAATTCATTCGGCATATGGCAAAAAGGATGGTATAATAATAAACGCAGGTGCTTTTACCCATTACAGCTATGCAATCTTGGATGCGCTGAAGGCTGTGGCTCTTCCGACTGCCGAGGTCCATATCAGCGATATCAATGCCAGAGAGGCTTTCCGCAGAAATTCTGTAATAAGGCCGGCGTGTCAGGTCTGCATAGCGGGACGCGGCTATGAAGGCTATGTCGATGCCATAAAAGAGCTTGCGCAGCAGATTCAAAATCACGGATGAGGTGCGTTTTTGTTTATGGGCAGTTTTATGAAAGCCGACAGAAAGCTTGACAGCATATACGAGCTGGATCCCGTTTTTCTGAAAGCAAGAGGAATGAAGGGCATTATTTTTGATATTGACAATACGCTTGAGGAATATGCCGCAAAGGAGCCGGGAAAACGTTCTGTGGATCTGATCCGAAAACTTGGCGCAGCCGGCTTTCGGATCGGAATTCTGTCCAACGCAAGCCATAAGAGAGCGGAAGCCTTTCTGAACGGATTTCCGAAAACTGACTATCCGGAAATTTTTATGGTTTCCAAGGCAGGAAAACCGCTGAAAAGCGGTTTCCTCAGGTTGGCAGGCGAAATGGGGATCCGCCCGCAGGAGGCCGTCATGGTAGGGGATCAGCTGTATACGGATATCTGGGGCGGAAATCGCTGCGGCTGCTATACGATACTGGTTAATCCCATCAACAAAAGTATCGAGCCTGCGTTTGTCCGCTTCAAAAGATTGATCGAAAAACCGTTTATGTAAGGAGAAACCGATGCTTCACCGGAAACGAATTGAACAGCTGAGAGAAATGATGAAAGAAAAATACATTTTCGGCGTTTATGTAACTTCACCCGAAAATGTATTTTATTTATCGGGCTTTACCGGGTTCGGCGATGCCCGTCTGCTGATCGGAAGGACAAATGCCTGGCTGATTACGGATTCGCGCTATACGGTGCAGGCAGCAGAGGAATGTCCGGAATACACTCTCATTACCGCGAATGCGGAAAACCCTGCGGCACTGGAAGCGCTCCTGCGCAATGAAACGATCTGCACAGTAGGCTTTGAAAACGAGCGGATTGCCTATCGGGATTACAAAGTGCTGAAAGAACGCTGCGATTTTGTGCAGCTTACGGAACTGAACGGTTATTTTACAGAGCTTCGCGACGTCAAGGAAGAACAAGAGCTTTTTTGTATTGAAAAAGCTTGCCGAATTGCATGCTGCTCCTTGCATGAGGTGCTGGATTTTATCAGACCGGGAACGGCAGAATCGGAAATTGCCGCCGAGCTGGAATACAGGATGAGAAAAAACGGCGCTTCCGGCAAATCGTTCGAGACGATTGTGGCTTCCGGAAAACGAAGCGCGATGCCGCACGGCGTGGCCTCCGACAAAAAAATAGAAAACGGAGATGCCGTCACGATCGACTTTGGCTGTATTTATAAGCACTATTGTTCCGACATGACGCGGACGTTTTTTGTAGGGCAGCCGGATGCCGAGCTGGAGAGAATTTATCATATTGTATATGAAGCGCAAATTGCGGCAATGGAAGGGTATCGCTTCGGAATGACCGGAGCGGAGCTGGACGGTATTTCCCGGGAAATTATTGCGGGAAAGGGATATGGCTCGAATTTTGGACACAGCCTCGGCCACGGGGTGGGAATCGAAATTCACGAAGGCGCCGCAATCAGCCGGCGGAATACAGAGGCAATCCGGAAAGATACGGTATTCAGCATCGAACCGGGGATTTATGTAGAGGGCCTCGGCGGCGTGCGGATCGAGGATCTTGTCGCTGCGGGAGAAAACGGTCTTCGGATCCTCACGGCAGATTTTGACAAAAAAATGCTTGTCTTATAAAGCCGGCAATGGTATAATCCAAAGATGTAATTCCTTGTTCTGCCCAGGAGGCAGGACCGTTTAGTCCAAAAGGAGGTGAACCGGAATGAATAAATACGAGGTTATGTTTATTGTCAACCCGGAATTAGGGGAAGACGGTATCAAAGCGGTATCTGATAAATTCAAGTCTATGCTGGAGTCTGCAGGAACGGTTGAAACGTTTGCAGAATGGGGCAAGAGACGCTTGGCTTATCCGATACAAGATCTAACGGAGGGGTATTATATCCTTGCCACATTTGAGGCAGCCCCCGAGTTTCCCGCCGAGCTGGAGAGAATCTTTAAAATCACAGACGGCGTCATCAGATATCTTGTAACGAGATGTGAATAATTGCCGCGCGGCTGTCTGAAACGGCAAATGCCGCCCTGCGTGCAGTGAAAAGGAGGATATCGTATCATGAATAAAGCGATTCTGATTGGAAGATTGACAAAGGATCCGGAAATCAGATATACGGCTGGAAACAACACGGCAGTCTGCCAGTTTACGGTAGCGGTCGACAGACGGTTTAAATCGGAAAATCAGCCGACGGCGGATTTTATTCCGATCGTTGCCTGGAGACAAACTGCGGAATTCGTATCGAAATATTTTACGAAGGGCAGCAGGATCGCAATTGTCGGACAGATTCAGACGCGTTCCTGGGACGATGCCGAGGGAAAGAAGCATTATGTAACGGAGGTCATTGCCGACGAAGTTGAGTTCTGCGAAAGCAAACGACAGGAAGGGAATTACCAGCAGGGAATGACGCCTCCGCCTCCAGTGCCTCCGCAGGCTCAGCAGACAGTACAGCAGTCGAAAAGTGAGAACGGGTTTACGGACGGATATTTTCCGCTGGATGACGACGGCGATGTCCCGTTTTAATCCTGTTCCGGAACAATAATACGTAAAGGAGGGTTATACGAATGCCGTATGCAAAGAAAGAAAAGTCCGGTAAAGATGCGTATGATAAAGGCGATCTGAAGGCCGGCACAAAACAGAGAAGAAGCAGAAAAAAGGTTTGTCCATTTTGTGCGGATAAAGCAGAAAGTATAGATTACAAGGAAATCGCCAAGTTGAGGAAATTCGTTTCGGAAAGGGGAAAAATCCTTCCCAGAAGAATTTCCGGCTGCTGTGCAAAGCACCAGAGACAGCTTACGATTGCGATCAAAAGAGCCAGACACGTTGCGCTGATGCCTTTCTCGGCAGATTGATTCAACGAGTCGAAAATGGTGCAGCCTTTCCAGAAAGGAAGCACCATTTTGCTTTCAGGAGATGGTATGAAAAAAAGATTTATAGAAAAATTGAATATGACGGTTATTAATATCGTATTTGCGTCGATTTTGTTCGTCGTTTTTTCATATTATTTCCTGAGGCGCAAAAATTACGGCTTCCTTATTCTGGCGGCGGTCTGCTTCGTTTTCATCGTGACTTTGAATGCGTTGATCCTGTTTTTTAAGAAAAAGGCGGCGGCGGACAGGGTAAAGGCTCTGTCTTTCTATTTAAACGGGAAGGACGCTTATGCCGGAGCGGGGGCGATCCGGAATTTCAGCCTTCCGCTTGCCTTTCTTTCGGATGCCGGAACTTATATCTGGAGCAACGAGTTGTTTGCGGGGCTCTTCCGCGACAGAAACGAAATGATACAGGAATTGAAAAATATTTATCTCCTTCATATCCGTCCCAAAATAGAACTCCTTGACTGTGATCTTTCCTTTGAAATCATGCTTGGGGATCGTTGCTTTATTACGATGGTTTCCATTGTGAATACTTCTGTAGGCAGCAGAGACGGGTATGCCGTCATGCTGTATCTGATTGATAAAACTTCGGAAAAGCAGCTGCTGGACACGTATAACAGGCAGAGAATCGCGGTAGGAGAGATCGTGCTGGACAGCTATGAGGAAATTTACCAAACAAACGGAGAAATCGTGATCAACAGCATCGCAGTAGAGCTTTCCAAGCTGATTGATAAATGGCTGAAGGGAAAGAAGGCCATCGCGAAAAAAATGGTACGCGATCGGTATTTTATTGTGATGGAGGACGAGTCTCTGAACGAGCTGATTAAGGACAAATTCAGCATTCTGTCAGAAGCGAAAAAGATCAGCGTCGGGAACAGTATTCCGGTAACGCTCAGTATCGGCATATCCACGCACGAGGATTCCATCGTGCAAAACGACGAAAAGGTTTCGCAGGCCATTGAAACGGCCTCCAGCCGCGGCGGAGATCAGGCCGTTGTGAAGTATAAGGGAAAGCCGGATTCGTATTACGGAGCCGGAAACGTCGAGCTGGAGAGCCTCAATGAAGTGAAAGCGCGCGTCGTGGCAAATCAGCTGAAGGATCTGATTCTTTCCAGCTCCAAAGTATTAGTAATGGGGCATTCCATTCCGGACACGGATATGGACTCGCTGGGCGCCTGCCTGGCCGTATACCGGGCGGCTACTTTACTGAACAAACGCGCCAGAATTGTTCTGAAGGAACAGAAAGAGCTTCTTCGCGTCATGCTGGAGGAAATCCAGAGACATCCCGAATATGACGACGTGTTTATTAATACCAGCTATGCGCTTGCGATCCGCGATGATAATACGCTGATCGTCGTGGTGGACGTATCTGATGCCTCGAGAACCGAGGTGCCGCGCCTGCTTGAAGGAGCAGAGCGGATTGCGGTGATTGATCACCACCGGAGGGGGCCCGAGTATATCAAAAATACTCTTTTGGATTATAATGAGGTTACTGCCTCTTCCACGAGCGAACTGATGATTGAGATTCTGAAATACATGCATCCGGGACTTGCCATTCCAAAGGTAGAAGCGGAGGCGATGTATGCCGGAATCCTGGTAGACACCAAAAATCTCGTTTTTAAAACCGGGCGCAGGACGTTTGCGGCGGCTTCTTTTCTGCGGGGACAGAATGTGGATACCGTATCGGTCCGGAAATATACGCAGCCGGATCTCGAGACATTTTTGGAAATTACGAAGGTCACGTCGAACGCAAGAATCTTTTTTGGGAAAATTTCCATCAGCAAAGCGAGAAATCAGACGCGCAGCCGTGATCTCGTCATATCGATCGCAGCTGATCAGCTCCTGAACGTGCTGGGAATTGAGGCTTCCTTCGTGCTGTTTGAACAGGAGGACGGTTCTGTTAAAATTACGGCACGCTCCCTTGGCGAAATCAATGTCCAGGTTATTATGGGGGAAATGGGGGGCGGAGGACATCTTACGGCCGCCGCCGCCGTGATCCGGGGCGCCAGCATGGAGGAGACAGAAAGAGCGCTGCTCAAAAATATTAAGGATTATTTATACGCATAAAGCGGCAACGGAGGGGTTCATATGAAAATCATACTGCAGCAGGACGTTCATGGCCTGGGGAAAAAGGACGATATCGTAAATGCAAGCGACGGCTATGCCAAGAATTATCTGATTCCGCGCGGAATGGCGATCGAAGCTACCGCGGGAAACGTCAACGAAGCAAAGAACAAGCAAAAAGCGGCTGCGGACAAAAAGCAGAGGGCTCTGGATCAGGCCAGGGAATTTGCTGCCCGGCTTGAAAACAAAACGGTAACGATCAAGGCCAAGGCCGGAGAGAGCGGAAAGCTGTTCGGCGCCGTTTCGGCAAAGGATATTGCCGACGCTCTGAAAGAGCAGTACGGCGCTGACGTGGATAAGAAAAAAATCGTTCTTCATGATCCTATCAAAACGGCGGGAGAACACCGTGTAGAGCTTCGGATTCACGCGGGCGTCGCTTTCACGATTCTTGTAAATATTGTGATATAAGGGGGCTGCGGGCGGCAATGAAAATGCTTCCTCCCCAAAACATAGATGCGGAGAAATCCGTCCTGGGCGCGATTCTTACAGAGCAGAGCGTTATGCTTGATATTATGGAGATTCTGCGCCCGGAGGACTTTTACAGAGCAGACCACGGCTTGATTTTTTCGGCTATGGTGCGTCTATTTATGCAGACAAAGCCGATTGACGTCATCACGGTAACGGAGGAGCTGACCGCTTCCGGAGAAATTGCAAAGGCCGGCGGGCCGCAGTATGTCATATCGCTGACAGAGGATGTGCCGATTGTGTCAAACGCGCTCCAATATGCAGCGATCGTTTCGGATAAGGCGACACAGCGCCGTCTGATCAAAGCCGGCGGCGATATCGCCAGGGCCTCCTATGCGCCCGAGGGCGACGTCAATGATCTGCTGGAAATGGCGGAAAAAACGATATTTGACATTTCGCAGGGACGCAATTCCAAATCCTACGCCCGAATATCGGATATCCTGCCGCAGGTATACGAAGAAATTTCGGAGCTTTCCCAGGGCAAGGACGTATCCGGAATTCCGACAGGCTTTTTGGATCTTGATAAAATCCTTTACGGCCTGCACAGCCCCGATCTTGTGCTCGTGGCCGCAAGGCCCGGCATGGGAAAGACCGCGTTTATGCTGAACCTTGCGCAGTATGCGGCCGTCCGGAAAAATATTCCCGTCGCCGTTTTCAATCTGGAAATGTCCAATGAGCAGCTTGTAAAAAGGATCATCAGCAGCGAAGCAAACATCGACTCGGAAAAGCTGCGCAGCGGCAAGCTCAGCACTGACGACTGGAATAATTTTGCAGGCATATTCGATACGCTCGGAAACGCTCCGCTTTATTTTGACGACAATACCGATATGACTGTAACTTCTATCCGTGCAAAATGCAGGAAATTAAAGCTGGAAAAGGGGATCCGGCTTGTCATCGTAGACTATTTGCAGCTCATGAAAAGCGGAGGGTATTCGGACAGCAGAGTTAATGAGGTTTCCGATATTTCGAGATCCTTGAAGGTTATGGCGCGCGAGCTCGGTGTTCCTGTCGTCGTTGGCTCGCAGCTGAGCCGAGAGGTTGAAAAGCGCGCGGATAAGCGGCCGATGCTGAGTGATCTGAGAGAATCCGGCGCGATCGAGCAGGATGCGGATATCGTGCTGTTTTTGTACAGAGACGACTATTATAACAAAGATTCGCAATTTAAAAACATTGCGGAAGTGATCATCGGAAAACACCGGAACGGTGCAACCGGGACCGTTCAGCTTGCCTATGAACCGACGCGAATGGCGTTCCGCAACGTTGCCTTTATGGGAAATCAGTAAAGATGTATTCTGATATTTATCAAAAATTTGCGGAATGCGCCGCGCGGAAATGCGGGCTTTCAGAAAACGATTCGCAAACGGTCGTAGCAGCAGTTTCCGGCGGTGCCGATTCCGTTTGCATGCTTCTGCTCCTGCTTGAATACTGCGGGAGCAATCGACTGATCTGCGCTCATTTTAATCATAAAATCCGAGGCGCGGAAGCCGAACGGGATCTGCGTTTTACGCAGACGCTTGCAGAAGCCCTGCGGGTGCCCTTTCTCTCGGGCGAGGGGAACGTTCCCGCCTATGCTGAAGAGCATGCGATCGGGATCGAGGAAGCCGCAAGAATCCTCCGATACGATTTTCTGAGAACGGCCGCCGCGCGCACAAACGGCGCGCTGATCGCTACGGCGCACAACCGGGAGGACCGGATTGAAACGGTCCTGCACAATATTGCACGCGGCGCCTCCATCGATGGGCTAAGAGGTATCGAATATCAAAAAGATATTATTATCAGGCCCATATTGGATCTGTCGAGAAAAGAAACGGAAGCCGTTTGCGCTTATCATGGCATTACCCCGGTCTTCGACAGCACGAATGCAGATAACACATATACGCGAAATAAAATTCGGAACGAAATCCTGCCGTATTTAAAAAACGTTTTCGGGGAAAGCTTCGAGGAGCGGCTCCTGTGCTTGTCCAAAATCGCGGCGCTCGACAGCGATTATCTGAATACTTTGGCTGAGACCGCATTTTCCGACTGCTGCCGCGAAGTCTCCGCTCCTTATAAAAGGATTCTTCTGGACCGGGAACAATATAAAAATCTGCATGGAGCGCTGCAGAGGCGCCTGGTACGTCTTATTTTGAGCAGGATTTCAGATCGGGACGGCAAGCTTCTCTATCCCGGCTTTTCGGGAATTTATTCCGCTATGATTGAACGCGTCTGCAAGGCTGCGGAGCAGAGCCGTCCGGGCCGAATCCTCGAGCTGCCGCAGGGAATTCTCTGCGTAACAGAATACGGAACGCTGGCATTTACGCACAGAACCTGTCTGGAGCACGATATGCGCCAGACTGAATTCTGCGGCCGCTTTACATGGGAAGAAAGATGCTTGCCTGCGGGGGAGGCGCTGCGCTTCGCGGTGGACGGAGACGGCGAACAGGCGATTTTTGATGCGGACGCTCTGCGCCGGGCGTTTGGATCGGACTTTCAGATTCAGTTTCGCACCTGCCGCCAGGGAGACCACTTTATTCCTTTTGGCGCGCCGGGCGGGAAAAGTCTCAGAAAATTTCTGATCGATCGGAAGGTCGGAAAAACGGAACGGGAGTTTCTCCCCGTCGCGGCGATCGGAAGTGAAATTTTATGGATTCCGGGAATGCGAAGAAGCGCGCTGGCCCCTATTGATAAAAATACAACTCGTGTTATAATATTAAAACATATTGCTCAGACGGAGGTTAACGGATGAAAGAAATAGAAGAATACTTGGGCAGAGTTCTGGTTCCGCGGGAAAAAATCCGGAGCATGGTCATGGATTTGGGCGCCCGTATTACGAATGATTACCGGGGAAAGGAATTGTTTTTAATCGGCGTTCTGAAAGGCGGCTTTATGTTTCTGGCGGATTTGGTTCGAGAAATCCGGATTCCTGTGGAAATGGATTTTATCGCTGTTTCGAGTTACGGATCTTCTACAAAATCCTCCGGAATCGTCCAGCTGATCAAGGATGTGGACGTGCCGCTCAGCGGGAAGCACGTCATCATTGTAGAAGATATTATAGATACGGGGCTGACGCTTGCTTATCTGAAAGAGCTGCTCTCTGCCAGAAATCCGCTGAGCGTCCGGCTCTGCACGGCGTTTGACAAGCCGTCAAAGAGGAAAGTTGATTTAAAAGCCGAGTATACGGGAATAACTGTACCTGATGAATATGTCGTAGGCTACGGATTGGATTATAACGGAATTTTGCGCAATCTGCCGGATCTGTATGTCCTGGACGAAAAAATTTACAGAAAGTAAAGGAGGACGCCCTCTTGAAATTATTGAAAAGTATTTCACCATATCTGGTGATCGTCGGAATCATTGTGCTTTTCGGCCTGGTGATTACGAGCCTGATTAATCCGCCTGAAATAACATACACGGAATTTATGCGCGAGCTGAATGCCGATAACATAGAGAAGGTTGATCTGGAGGACAATACCGCCACCGTGGTGCTTAAGGAAACCAGCAGCTCCGATCAGGAAATGAAAGCCGGAAAGTATATGCTGAACATCAAATCGTATGAAAATTTCGATCAGATGATGCTCAGCGAGCTGCAAAACGGAAGTACGATCGAATATAAGGCTGTGGTCAAGAAAATTCCGTTCATTGTATCGATTCTGCCGTATATTCTCCTTGTGGTGCTCTTTTTCATATTTATGTACGTCATGCTCGGACAGGGCCAGGGCGGCGGCGGAAAGGTCATGAATTTCGGAAAAAGCAGGGCGCGTCTTTACACTACAAGCAAAATCACCTTTGCCGACGTAGCGGGGGCGGAAGAAGAGAAGGAAGAGATGATGGAGCTCGTCTCGTTCCTGAAGAATCCTAAAAGGTATTCCATGCTTGGCGCAAGGATTCCGAAGGGCGTGCTGATGGTGGGCCCTCCGGGAACGGGCAAAACGTATCTTGCAAAAGCCGTTGCCGGAGAAGCGGGCGTGCCGTTTTTCTCAATCAGCGGATCGGATTTTGTGGAAATGTATGTCGGTGTCGGAGCCTCAAGAGTCCGCGACCTTTTCGAACAGGCGAAGAAAAATTCTCCTTGTATCGTATTTATTGATGAAATCGATGCGGTGGGCAGGCATCGCGGCGCGGGACTTGGCGGCGGCCATGACGAACGGGAACAGACGCTGAACCAGCTGCTGGTGGAAATGGACGGCTTCGGAATGAATGAGGGCGTGATCGTAATTGCAGCGACCAACCGGCCGGATATTTTGGATCCGGCGCTTACGCGGCCGGGCCGCTTTGACAGAAAAATCGTAGTCGGCTATCCCGATATCAAAGCAAGAGAAGAGATTTTGAAGGTGCATGCTAAAAATAAACCGCTGCAGGAAAGTGTGAATCTTTCGGATGTTGCCAAGATTACGTCCGGCTTTACCGCGGCGGATCTGGAAAATCTTCTGAATGAAGCGGCGCTGCTTGCCGCCCGGGATCGTCAGGAAGCGATCGGGCCGCAGCAGATCAAGGAGGCAACCTTCCGCGTCATTGTCGGTCCTGAGAAAAAAAGCCGTGTGATGACGGAAAAGGATAAGTGGCTTACGGCGCTTCACGAGGTCGGACACGCAATTGCGGTAAAGCTTCTTTCCAGTACGGAGAAAGTGGATCGGATTTCGATCATCCCTGCAGGCGGCGCCGGCGGTTATACGGCGCATCGTCCCGAAGAGGATACTTCTTATATGACGCGTTCGCAGCTCAATGAGGAAATCATGATCTGCCTTGGCGGAAAAGCGGCGGAGGACCTTGTCCTGAATGAGGTCAGCACCGGGGCCTCTTCCGATTTGAAGCGTGCCAATACCGTGGCACACAATATGGTCGCGAAATACGGCATGAGCGAGAACATCGGAAATCTTGTGTTCGATAACGACAGCAACGAGGTATTTATCGGAAAGGATTACGGTCATACGCGGACGTACAGCGAAGAAACCGCGGCACAGATTGACAGAGAAGTGAAAACTATCATAGACCATGCGTATGCGCAAGTAAAGGCGGTTCTGACGGATAATATCGACAAGCTGAACCGGATCGCACGTGCTCTCCTGGAAAAGGAACGGATCGAAGGCGAAGAATTCGAAGCGCTTATGAATGAATAAACAGCAAGACATGCATGATTGTTTCCATGATCAGAATGACAATGATGTAAGCAATATCCATAAGCAAGCGATCCTTTCTGCTGTTTGGCACGGTATATTCTATGCGCCGCAAAGGCGTGGTGCTACACGGCGCTTTTATGCCTGGGGAGGAGCGGAAATGATTTTATGACTGCGGGAGGATCCGTTTGTAAAATAAAAGGGATCGTTACGGAGATCATATTTGAAAATGAGGAAAGCGGCTTTAAAATCTGCGAGCTTGAAACGGCGGACGAAATCGTTACCGTGAAAGGCACGCTGCCGTTTGTCCAGGTGGGCGAGACGGTCGTACTGGAAGGAAGCTGGGTAACGCATGACGTCTACGGCGATCAATTTTCCGCTGTTTCCTTTGAAAAGGAATTTCCGCGGGATCCGGACGATATGGAAGCATTTCTCTCTTCGGGACTGATCGAGGGTGTCGGAAATGCGACCGCCCATCTGATCGTAAGCGCATTCGGAGCGGAAACGTATGAAACGATATTGAAGCATCCGGAAAAGCTTGCCGAATTGAAAGGGATTACCCACAATAAGGCAATGCGGATTGGGACTGCGTTTCAGGAGCATTTCCGCATGAGCGATATTGTTATGTTTTTCAGCAAGTATGAAGCCGGAACAAGGCTTGCCGTGAAGGCATATCAAAAATACGGCGAAAATGCCGTCGAAATGATAAAAGAGAATCCCTATATCATGATTGGGGATCTGCCGGAAGTCGGGTTTAAAACGGCAGACCGGATCGGCCGGGCGATGGGGCTGCCATATGATTCGGAAAGCAGAATCCGCGCCGGCGTCCTGCACTGTCTGAAACAGGGAATGCAGTACGGGCATGTCTGCATCCCCATAGAAATCCTGGAACACGAATGCGCCGCGCTTTTACAGATTGAAAAGGAAAAAATCACCTCTGAAATTGAGGCGCTCGCGCTTCTGTCAAGGGTTGAAATACAAATGGACGAGGCAGGCGGACGCGTCGTATATCTGTCCTATCTTTATCATTGCGAGCAGTTTATTGCGAAGCGCTTACGCTTTCTGCGCGGTGAGCGGTATCCGCTTGATGAAAAAAATTTTGAAATCAGTCTTCGGCAGTTTGCCAGCGTTACGGGCTGCGTTCTGAACGAGGATCAGACAAAGGCCGTCAGGATTGCCGGGGAAAACGGCGTTACGGTCATCACCGGAGGGCCGGGGACCGGAAAAACGACAATTATTCGTGCGCTGGTTTCCTTCCTTTCCTCCTGCAATAAAAGATGTCTCCTTGCCGCTCCGACCGGCAGAGCGGCCAAGCGGATGACGGAAGCCTGCGGCATACAGGCCAAGACGATTCATCGTCTGCTTGAATTTTCGGGGGATGATGCGGATGACGATACGGAGCTGACCTTCAAAAGAGACGAGCGCAACCCCATCGAGGCTGACGTGCTGATCATCGACGAGCTTTCCATGGTAGACACGCTTCTGATGTATCATCTGCTGAAAGCGCTTCCGGACCGCATTCAGCTGATTCTGGTAGGAGATAAGGATCAGCTTCCTTCCGTAGGTCCGGGAAACGTACTCAGGGATATCCTCTCCTCCGGCCTGTTTCCAACCGTTACGCTTTCGCAGATCTATCGGCAGAACAGCCAGAGCCTGATTGCATGGAACGCACATCAGATCAATCACGGACAAATGCCGGAATTTAACCGCAAAAACGGCGATTTTTTTCTTATCAAATGCGCCGATCTGCAAAGCTGCGCCGAGACCGTTGTGGAGCTGTGCGCCAAACGACTGCCTAATGCATACGGAATTGATCCGCTTCGCGACATACAGGTTCTGATCCCCGCCAAAAAGGGGAGCTGCGGAGCGCTTCATATGAACGAGCTGCTTCAGGGAACGCTGAATCCGCCGGAATCGTACAAACGTGAATTTTTCATAAACAATACGGTATACCGCGAGGGAGACCGTATTATGCAGATCAAAAACAACTACAAGATCAAATGGCACCGGAACGATTGTCCGGAAGAGGAAGGCGAAGGAATTTTCAACGGGGAAATGGGAGAAATTGCGCAGATTCATGAAAAATCCAGAGAAATTACGATTCTTTTTGACGACGGCCGCTTCGCTGCGTACAGCTTCAGCGAGCTTGGACAGCTTGAGCATTGCTACGCGATTACGGTACATAAAAGCCAGGGAAGCGAATTTCCGTACTGCGTGATCGCGCTGGCGGGAACTCCTTCCATGCTCATGACGCGAAATATTCTTTATACCGCGATCACAAGAGCCAGAAAAATGGTTGTCATCGTCGGAACAAAGGAGCAGATTCAATTTATGGCGGAAAACGACCGGCAGCAGCTGCGTTTTACCGGTCTGAGACGGATGCTGGAAAATGATGCGGATTCTTGATTTGCTTTATCCTCCGCTCTGTCCGCTCTGCGGGCGCACGCTTCGCCGCTCCTTAGATACGTTCCCGCTCTGCGAGGCTTGCGCTGCGGAGCTGCAGTCCATAAAGGGAAACGGGCTCTGCGAGCCGCAGGAGGTTTTACCGGATAACGTCGGATTATATTACGCATACCGGTACACCGGCCTGCTTCGGGAGGCCGTGCTCAGATACAAATACAAAGGGGCGCTCTGGATGGCGGAGCCATTCGCAGAGCTGTTTCATAAGCGGATGCTGGAATCCGGGGGCTATGACCAATTTGACCTTGCGGCCTACGTGCCGGTCAGCGGCAGGAGCCTCGCCGTGCGCGGCTACGACCAGACATTGGAAATTGTCAAAAGAATCGCCAAAAAAAGCGGGTTGCAATATGTCAGCTGCTTTTATAAAAAAGACGCGGCGGGGGACAATGCGGCGGACCGAAAAAACCGGAGCGAGAGAAACCAGGAGGACCGTTACGGATACACGGGAAGTCCTGCAGCGCTCCGCAACCGATCGATACTTTTGATCGACGATATCCTGACAACGGGGGCGACGCTTCGGGAATGCACGCGCATTTTGCTCCGCCAGGGCGCCGGATGCGTGTTCGCCGCCGTATTTGCAACAGGAAGAAGGGATTTATAAAATGATTCTTTATTCATGCCAGGACATGGGCTTCCGCTTCGGAGCGGATACCATATTGGAGCATATTAATCTATCTATTAACGAGAAAGACCGGATTGGGATCATCGGAGACAACGGCGCAGGGAAAACGACGTTTATCAAAATCCTTTTAGGAGAATATGCGCCGACGGAGGGAAGCCTTTTCCAATACGGAAAAATTACGTCGGACGCGGGATATCTGCCGCAGAATGCAGGACTCGATTCTGAACTTGACGTTTACGATGAGTTTCTTTCGTCCTATTCCGACCTGATCCGTCTGGAAACAGCGATTGCAGAGCTGGAAGAGACGCTGAAGCACTGCACAGAGCAGCAGGCGCCCGCATTATCCGAAAAGCTTAACGCCATGTATGATCATTTTGTAAAACAGGACGGCTTGACCTACAAGAGCCGTGCCGAGAGCATTCTGCGAGGTCTGGGGTTTGAGAAAGCAATGTGGAGTCTCCCCGTCGGCGTACTGAGCGGAGGGCAGAAAACACGGCTTGCGCTCGGAAAAATCATATTGAGACAGCCGAAGCTGCTCATCCTGGACGAGCCAACCAACCATTTGGACACGGAATCGCTTTCCTGGCTTGAGGAAGAGATCAAAACGTATCCCGGAACGCTGCTCATCATTTCCCATGACCGCTGCTTTCTGGACGCGGCGACCGACAAAACGCTTCTGATTGAAAACGGGAGCGCATACCTTTATCACGCGCCGTACAGCAAATACACGGAGCTTAGAAATCATGACAAAGCATATCTGGAGCGCTGCTATAAACAGCAGCAGCAGCAGATCGCAAAAATAGAAGCTTTTATAGAAAAACAGCGACAGTGGAATCGGGAACGGAATATCATTGCCGCGGAAAGCAGGCTCAAGCAGCTTGAAAAGATGACGATCCTGGAAAAGCCCTCGGAGGCGGACCAGACGCCGCCGATCCATTTTGAAATCGAAACGCTGGGAGGAAAAGAGGTGCTGGATGTATGCGGCCTGTCCTACGCGTATCCGGAGCGCGAGCTGTTCCGAGCGCTTTCCTTTCAGGTCCGCCGCGGAGAAAAGGTCTTTCTTGAGGGACCGAACGGCTGCGGCAAATCCACGCTTCTCAAAATTCTGACGGGAAAGCTTTCGCCCTCTGCCGGCAGCTTTCGAATCGGGGCGAACATTCGTTTTTCCTATTATGCGCAGGATCTTTCCGAGCTGGACGGCAAGCGGACCGTCTTTGATGAGGTTTATGAGCACGCCAACCGCGGACGTCCGGCGGTCAGCCTGATTTCTCCCGGAAAAATCCGAAGTGCACTTGCTGCGTTCGGCTTCCGGGGAGAAGATGTTTTCAAACCAATTGAGAGCCTGAGCGGCGGAGAAAAATCGCGTGTCGCCATTTTAAAAATATCGTATGACCGTTCTTCACTGCTTTTCCTGGATGAGCCGACGAACCATCTGGACATAAAAACAAGAGAAGTCCTGGAAAACGCGTTGTCCGTATTTGAAGGAACGCTGATTGCCGTCTCTCATGACCGGTATTTTAAACAGAAGCTGGCAACGCGCTTGATCCATATTCCGGATTATTGCGGGGACCGACTGCAGGCTCCGACGGACGCTCCGGACCGAAGCGCCGGCGATGCATATCGGAAACAGAAGGAAGAACGTGCCAGACTCCGCAAAATGGAAGCCCGAAAGGAGCAGCTTGAAAAGGAGTGCGAAGAAATCTGCAGAAAACTGGACAATATAGAAAGAGAGCTTGCAGATCCGAAAAATGCGAGCGATTATGAGGGCTTGGAGCGGATCTATGATGAAAAACTCAGCCTGGAGCGAAAAATGGAAGACATTCTGACAGAGCTCGATGCGTTTCAGTTGACATGACAGCGCCGGGAATGCTAAACTGTCAGGATAGAAAATGAAATCAACGGAGGCGTTTGCTGGTTGGAAAAAAGCATTCATATAGAGAATCTGAAGGACATGGCGAACATATTCGGAAACAATGATTCCAATATTTCCATCGTCGAGGAAGCGTTCAATGTGAAAACTGAAATTTTGGAAGACGACATCGTAATCCGCGGGGAGGAGAAGGACTGCATTTGCGCGGCGGCAGTACTGGAGAAGATGGCGGAGCTTTCCCGAAGAAACGAGCTGATTACAAGGCAGATGACTGCGTATTTCTGTGATATGGCGGCGGAAAGCGGCCTCAGCGCCCTGCAGAACGATTATATGGCGGACGTTGTCTGCATGAACATAAAAGGCCGGCCTATACGGCCAAAAACAAACGGACAGGCGCAGTATATCGAGGCAATCCGTGAAAATCAGCTCGTATTTGGAATCGGCCCGGCGGGAACCGGCAAAACGTACCTGGCCGTGGCAATGGCGGTCAGCGCCCTGAAAAAGAACGAAATTTCCAGAATCATACTGACGCGTCCCGCAGTAGAGGCAGGAGAAAAGCTCGGCTTTCTGCCCGGAGATCTGCAGAGCAAAGTAGATCCGTACGTCCGGCCGCTGTATGACGCGCTGTACGACATCATGGGCTTTGACAGCTTTACGAGAAACTTCGAACGGGGAACGATTGAAATTGCGCCGCTTGCTTATATGCGCGGCAGAACGCTGGATCATTCTTTTATCATTTTGGACGAGGCGCAGAATACGACGCAGGAGCAGCTGAAAATGTTCCTCACCAGGCTCGGCGAGGGCTCTAAGGCAGTGGTGACGGGAGATGTCACGCAGATCGATCTGCCTCCGGACAAGTCCTCCGGGCTCAAAAAAGTAAAGAGAATTCTGAACGGCATCTCCGGCATTTCTTTCATTGATCTGACGGAGAAGGACGTCGTCCGCTGCGAGCTGGTACAGAAAATCATAAAGGCATATGAAAAATACGAAAAAAGAGGCGAGAAAACGAAATGATGAGATATAAAAGCACCGTCCGTTTTGAAAAAAACGGACTTGCGGACCGGGCCGAGCAGAAAAAATACCGCGAAATCGCCCGGTGCGTCGTTGAAGGCGTCTGCGCCGCACCCTGCGCTGCTGAAATTCGTTCCGCCTGCGCGGACGCGGGAATCCGGGGAGCAGAGGTCAATATTCTGTTTACGGATGATGCCTCCATTCGGGAAATCAACCGGGAATACCGCGAAATCGACCGCGTTACCGATGTGCTTTCCTTTCCTTTCAATGATTTTACGTATGGCAGGGGAACCCTTCCGCCGTGCGCTGCAGAGGAAGCCACCGCGCTCCTGCTTCTGGGTGATATCGTAGTTTCCATACCGGCCGTAAAGCGGCAGGCGAAGGAATACGGACACTCGGAAGAACGCGAATGCGCATTCCTGATTTGCCACGGAATGCTGCACCTGCTCGGCTATGACCACACAACCGAGGAAGAGGAACAGCAGATGTTTGGCTTTGCCGATGAAATTTTAGCAGCGCTCCGGTATACCAGAGACGCCGGCAGCGTTTAGAAAGGAGCCGCCATGATAAACAGCGAATCCGCTTTCCGTTCCGGCTTTATCACCGTGATCGGGAAGCCGAATGTCGGGAAATCGACCATTATCAACAGCTTGCTGGGCGAGAAGGTGGCCATCACCTCTCCGAAGCCGCAGACGACAAGAAGCAATTTAAGAGCGATTATTACCGAGCCGGACTATCAGATGATCTTTATTGACACGCCGGGAATCCATACGCCGAAGAACAAGCTCGGCGAATATATGGTAGCATCCGCCTCCGCAACCTTCGGGGAAGTGGATGTGATCGTGATGGTATGCGATGCGACGGACCGCGCCCTGTCGCAGAACGATGTCCGAATCATCGAAAAATTAAAGGCAGTGAAAAACAAGCCCGTTTTTTTAGCGATCAACAAAACGGATGCGGTGCGGAAGGAGCTTCTCCTGGAGAAAATCAAAACGTATGCGGAGCTGTATCCGTTCCGGGAGATCATCCCGCTGTCCGCCCTCAAGCGGGAGGGGCTCGACATTCTGCGGGATGCAATACTGGGCTGCCTGAAGGAAGGCCCGCAGTATTTTCCGGAAAATATCACAGCGGATACGACGATGCGTACCATCGTATCCGAAATCATCCGGGAAAAAATTTTACGGAATACGAATGACGAGGTGCCGCATGGTGCGGGGATCGAAATCATCCGCTATAAAGAGCCGGACGGCCGCGGCGGAATCACTTCCATCGAAGCCAACATTTATTGTGAAAAAGCGACGCATAAAGGAATCCTGATCGGAAAAAACGGAGAAAAGCTCAAGCAGATCGGCTCTGCCGCACGCAGGGATATCGAACGGGTTCTCGGAGGACAAGTCAATCTGAAGCTTTGGGTGAAGGTCAAGGATGATTGGCGCAACAGCCCCGGTATGCTGAAGGAACTTGGATTTCAATGAGTGCAGAGCGCCGCTTTAAAACGGAAGGCATCGTTCTAAAGGAATCGCCGCTTGGGGAAAACGGAAAGCTTCTGGTGATTTTTTCAAGAGAGTATGGTAAAATGACCGCGGCAGCCAAGGGCGTTCGCAAACCGGGAAGTGCCATGATACAGCTTGCACAGCTTTTCGCTTACAGCGAGCTGGAGCTTTACAGGGGAAACTCCGGCTTGTATACGCTGACGGGTGGAACGCTGATCGAGCCGTTCCGCGGTCTGGGCGAGGACTACGACAGAATCCGCGAGGCTGGAGCGATGAGCTCCGTATTGCTGAAGATCATTCAGGAAGAATTGCCGGACGAGGAAACGCTGCGTTTATTCCTTAATAGTCTGTATCTGATTACCTCCGGAAGGAGAAGACCAGACTTTGTGCGCTGCGTTTTCTTGCTGAAATTGACGCAATATCAGGGGCTTCAGCCCGATCCGTGGGAAATAGAGCGTCAATGGGGCAAGCCGCTTTTAAGCGGCACAAAAGCTGCGCTTAGACATCTTTCCGAAGCAGATGACGGCGACTCGCTTTTCGGCTTCGGCGTTTCAGAGGATGTGCTCTCGGAGCTGGCCGGCATCGCCTCGATGCTGTCCCACGAGCTGATAAATTAAAAAATACGGAGGTTAGAACGATGCCTGTATACACAGAAAAGAAAATTGCTGAGTTTAAATCAGGAGATTCAGTACAAGGCGTATTTTATATCAGAGAGTCAGAGCTCAAAACGACAACGACAAATAATAAATACATGAATTTTACGTTTGCCGACAAAACAGGGGAAATTAATGCAAAGCTTTGGGATTGGGACGAGGAGAATGCGTCGCGGTTCCGTGCCGGCATATTAGTGAAGGCCCGGGGCTCCGTGCTGGACTGGCAGGGACAGCCGCAGTTTAAAATTGACTTCATGGGGAAGGTTCTGGATTCCGACCATATCAAAATCGAAGACTACATTCCTTCCGCTCCGTATTCCGGCGAGGCGATGCTTCGCTTTGTGAAGACGGTGATTCAGGAAAAAATGCAGGATGAAGAGTTCCGAAAGATTACCTCCTTTATCATTGAACAGAATCAGCCGGCCCTGCTGATCGCGCCGGCCGCGAAAAAAAATCATCATGCGGTGCGGTCCGGCCTTTTGTACCATACCTCCACGATGCTGCGGTGCGCGCTGACGCTTTCTTCCATCTATACCTTTCTCAATAAAGACCTGCTGTACGCCGGAGTGATTCTGCATGACATCGGAAAGCTTTTTGAAATGAAGCAGAGCGATACGGGGCTGGTTTCGGAATATACAGTGGAGGGAACGCTGCTCGGACATATCATACAGGGGATCAATTACGTGGATTCCGTCGGGAAAGCGCTTGCCATTACGCCGGAAAAAACCATGCTGCTGAAGCATATGATTCTTTCCCACCATTATATTCCGGAGCATGGAAGTCCGAAGCCGCCGGCGTTTCCGGAGGCGGAGCTGCTGCATTATCTGGACATCCTCGATGCCAGAATGTACGACATGGAGCAGGCGGAGGACAGCACGGAGCCCGGCTGCTTCAGTGAACGGATCTGGTCCCTGGAAAACAGATCGGTCTACAAAAGCCCGGCGCTTTATAAAGATCGTTAACGCTGCGGTGATCGGATGCTGAGTCTTGTTGCAGGCCGCGCGGGGAGCGGAAAAAGCGGAAAATGTATCACAGAATTCAACGCCTATATTCAAAGAAGCGGCGTGACAGATGCTTATGCGTATTTTTTCGTGCCCGAGCAGTATACGATGCTGACGGAACGCCGCCTGCTGGAGTACCAGAAAGCGGAAGGATTTAAAATACAAGGTCTGATCGGCCATGAGGTGCTGAATTTCAAACGTTTTTCTTATCGTATTCTTAGTACATACGGCGGCGATGCTGCTGAACCGCTCTGCGAATGCGGCAAAATCATGATGCTGACCTCCGCGTTGGAAAACTTATCCGGGAAGCTCAAATATTTTTCCGGTCTTTCCGAACGTCCCGGCGAAATTGCCCGGCTGCTGTCTCTTCTGGAAGAGTTTGGCAAATACGACGTTACCTGGAAGCTGCTGGGCGGTCTGGAAACGGGAGACGTTTATCTGGATCGAAAGCTCCGGGAGCTTGGACTGATTTTACAGGAATATCAGGCGATGAAAAAGGATCGCTTTACGGATGAAAACGACGTGTTCGAACGAATGCTGAATCATATCCGAAAGAACGAATTTTTCCGCGGCCGGTCCGTCTGGATCGATTCTTTTACAGGATTTACAAGCAAAGAATTTGAGCTGATTACGCTGATGCTGCGTCAGTGCCGGAGCGTTACCGTAACGCTGTGTACCGATCTCAGGGGAGAGCCGGCGTTTGAATGTACCGACAATACCTTCCGCCGCCTCAGGGAGCTGGCGGAGCGGAATGGAATCCCGTGCGCTGTAGTGAATCTGAGCGCAGATCTGGAAAGCAACCGCAGCAAATATGGAAATTCGTCCCTTTTTTACTTGGAGCAGGCGCTGCCGACGCTGCGCGGCGCCGCAGAGAAACGGTCCGCGCAGCAGATTACGCTTGCAGAGTGTCATGGCCCGTACGACGAAGTCGTCCGCTGCGCCCGACAGATCCGAAGCATCCATGATACCGGTGCGGCAGAATATCGCCATGTCGCCGTAGCGCTTCGCAATGTAGAAGGATATGACGTTATGATAAAAGCCGTTTTTAAAAAATACGGTATCCCGTTTTACATTGACGACAAAAAGATGCTGGATAATAATCCGCTGATCAAGACCATCCTTGGCATTTTGAGTATCCTTGCGGATGACTGGCAGATTAAAGATGTGCTGGAATGCTTAAAGTCCGGAATTCTGAATTTTGGCGCAGACAGCGATCGAATGGAAAATTACATCCTGAAAAAGGGGCTTCGGGGCAGACGGCGGTGGAAGAAGGAAAGCGAGGAATCCTGCGTTTTGTTTTTTTCGGAGCTTGACGCGCTTACGGCAAGCTTCTCAAACTGCAAAACCGTAAAAGAGGTATGTATCGCATTTTCTCTCTTTTTCAGCAAGTGGGAATTCCGACAGACGATGGAGGCTCTTTCAGAAGAGCTGCGTGCTTCTTCCCAGCCGGAGCTTTCGGAGGAATATTCGAGAATCTGGAATATCGTAATGGAGGTCATCGAACAGGTTGTTTTGTTCCTTGGCGGTCTGCCGGTGCATGGCGCCGCAGACGCGGCCGGGAAGCTTCTCCGGCTTTTAAGCGCCGGCTTTTCACAGTATAAAATCGGATTTTTACCTTCCTCGATCGACAGTGTGCAGATCATGAACATAGAGCGTTCCAGAAGCGGGGAAGTCAAGGCGCTTTTTTTACTTGGCGCAAATGAGGGCGTGCTTCCATCTCATTTTGCGGACGACGGGATTTTACGCGATCAGGAACGGGAGCTTCTCAAAAAATACCGCGTTGAGCTTGCGGATGACAGCAGCGCGAAAGCGTCGAAGGAAAATTATTATATTTATACCGCCTTATCGCTTCCTTCCGATTTTCTTGAAATTTCCTGGCCGCTTGAGGATATTTCGGGAAAGGAAATGAAGCCGTCCCCTGTGATTCTGAGGAAAATCAGGAACGTTTTTCCACAAATTTCCATTTGCAGACAGCCGCAGTCAGAACGGCATCTATCAGAAAAAAGTCCCGATACCGAGGTGCGGATCGAAGAACAAACAAATCTTGATCTGCTGAAGCTGAAGGGCGTATTCCATACGACCGTGTCGAGAATCGAATCGTATTATAAATGTCCGTTCAGTTATCTGCTGTCATATGGCCTGCGTCTGAAACCGAGAGAAGAGGCGGCGCTGGAGCTGTACGATCTGGGAACGGTTCTTCACGAGATTGTAAACGAAGCATCGGACCATCTTTTTCTTCTGCCGCGCGGCGCCGCCGATCTTGCACAGTGCCGGGAAATCGTAGAGAGCGTGTACGGAACAGTAGCCGCAAAAATGCGTTTTGCCGACACAGAGCTGAGCGGCCGGGAAACTCATGCGCTGGAAAGAATTAAAAAATATGCGGCTGCTGCGTTTTTTCATGTAAAAAAACAGCTTGATGCGGGAGCGTTTTCGGTATGCGGCTTCGAGGTGCCGTTTGACGATACGGATCATTCGATTTTGCGGCCGATTGTGCTGAAGCCTTCCGCAAAAACGCCCTTTCTGGAAAAGATCAATGTAACGGGCAGAATCGATCGCTATGATATTATGGAAGAAAATGGTAAAAAGTACGTGCGGGTGATCGACTACAAATCCGCTCCGGTAACGCTGTCGGATCGGGAAATCCAGGCAGGAATTAAGCTTCAGCTGCTGACATATCTTAACGCCGTTCTGGATTCCTATCCGAAGGGGACCGCCTATCCGGGAGGCGCGCTGTATTTTAAATTTGGAGATGATATTACAACGGTAAAAAGTCATCTTTCCTGCACGCCTGCAAAAGACGGTGAAAAACAGTTTGTAATGAACGGATTCGTGCTGGACGACCGCTGCGTACTGGACGGGATGACCGGCGGCAGCGAAACGGGGGTTATCGGAGGAAGGCGCCTTTCAGGCGGCGGTATCTCCTTTGCAGGGAGCAAAATGCTGAAATCGGAAGAAGCGTTTCAGACGATGCGGCAATGGACTTACGAAAATATCCAAAATGCCGCCGCACAGATTGCGGAGGGGTACTATCCGATTGCTCCGTCTCCCTGCGCGGATCCGCCGCCGTGCAGATACTGCAGCATGAGACCGATCTGCGCAAATTGTGCAGATTCTTAAAAAGGCTTGACTTAAAGGCTTCCTCGTACTATAATAAAATTCATATAAAAATACAGGGAGGTTTTTTAATGAAGAAAGCCGATTTAGTAACAATTATATCAGACAAAACGGGCGTTACCAAAAAAGACAGCGCAATAATGGTTGATCTTGTATTTTCTGAAATTACGAAAGCTTTAGCAGAAGGCGATAAAGTTTCCCTTGTCGGATTCGGAACGTTTTCTGTAAAGGACAGAGCTGGAAGAGTCGGAATTAATCCTGCAAAAAAAGGTGAAAAAGTTGTAATCCCTGCTACGAGAGTTCCCTCATTCAAAGCGGGAAAAGCGCTGAAGGAAGCCGTTAAATAAAATTTGTTTTTGCTGTATCGATTGCTCTCAATTCCAAATTTGAGAGCAATTCTTTATGATATCGTCTTTATGCTCATTAATAGAACTTGGAGGAATGTTAATGGGAAAAAGATTTTTTGGTTTGCTCGGCCGAAAACGCCGGCAAATCGGGCAGAACAACGGGTTACCGAAGGCCATAGCTTTTGTCGACTATGAGCACTGGTTTATTTCGATGGAAAAGCTGCATCATATGAAACCGAACCTACAGGCCTGGTTCAATGATTTAAAAAAGAAATGCAATATAGTAGAGGTCATATTTTTCGGCGATTTTTCAAAATTCCGTGAGAAAGAGACGGAAACGAAACGGATCCGCACTTTTACGAATAAAATAATCGATACTTACAATCCCGACCTGCATTATAAAAAAGATTATACAGATTTTATTATTCTTGATAATATTTATCAAAAGGCATTATCCTATCAGGAGGCGGAATTGTTTATTATTTTTTCCGGCGACGGACATTTCAGCTCGGCCGCCGCGTTTCTCAGAAATTTTTGCAATAAAAAGGTCGGCGTCTACGGCGTAAAGAATTGTATCAGCAGGAACTTAAAGAACAGCGCCGACTGGACCGTTGAAGTACCGCTTGAAAATGAGGAAAACCTGCCGGTTTATGATATGATTTTTACGTCGCTGAAGACGACGATGGAAAGAGGAAACAAACAGCCGACTTTCATGAAAACGGTGGAATGTGTATCGGGGAAGTATGATATATCCGCGGCGAAGGTAAAAAGCTGCGTGGCAGATTTGATCAGCCAGGGATATATTATACAAACCAGGGAAACCACAAAGCAGCGCGAACCGATCCGGGTGCTGCGTCCCGACTGGAAGAAAATCTCAGAAGACGGCATCTGGATGAATGCGTAAATATAAATATTGCATAAACGACGATAAGATAAAGAGGAAAACAAAAAAGCTTGACAGCAAATAAAACAGCATGGTATAATTTTAACGTTATGCGCACCGGCAAGAGCGGTGCGGGCAAGTAAGACGGTCCTCTGCAATCTTCGTAAGAACGTCTGGTCGGAAGGAGTGAAGAAGAAATGGATATCATTAAAGCTGTAGAAGCAGATTATTTAAAAGAACAAACCGCCCCTCTGCTGATCGGAGACTATGTCAAGGTTCACTTTAAGGTTAAGGAAGGCACTCGGGAAAGAATTCAGATTTTCGAGGGCACGGTCATCGGCAAGCGCGGGACAGGCCTTTGCGAGACGTTTACCGTCAGAAGGATTTCTTACGGAGTAGGTGTCGAAAGAATTTTCCCGGTACATTCTCCGAAGATCGCAAAGATTGAAACGGTAAGACACGGTAAGGTCAGAAGAGCGAAGCTTTATTATCTGCGCGGAAGAGTCGGCAAAGCCGCCAAGATTACGGAAAAGCTCGATTAATCAAAAACATTGCGAAAAGCGGCCTGCAGATTCAATTTGCTATTGAAGGGCAGGCCGTTTTATTATATACTTTTAAAATGCTTTTTCTTTCGGAAGACAAGGAGGCATGTTCTTACATGAAATACGGTTATGTTCGTTTGGGCGCCGCTGCGCCTTCGATAAAGGTTGCAAATTGTGTGTATAACGCGGATCGGATTATAGAAACCATCCAGAAGGCGGAGGCGGAGGAATGCGATCTGCTCGTATTTCCGGAGCTTTCCGTGACAGGCTATACCTGCGGGGACCTTTTTCTGCAGACACGGCTCCTGGAAAGCGCAAGGCAGGAGACGCTCCGGATTGCGGAAAGCACGAAGGGCTTAGCCTGCGTGGCTGTAATCGGCCTTCCTGTTGCAGACGGCGCAAACCTGTATAATGCTGCCGCAGTTCTCTTTAATGGGAAAATACACGGGATCGTACCGAAACAGAATATTCCCAATTACGGTGAGTTTTATGAAATGCGTTATTTTACGCCGTATCGGGAGGATGGTCAGGACAGGCAGCTGTCTTTCGGAAGCGAACGGATCCCGTTTGGAAGCCTGATATTCGACTGTTCCAGCGCTTTGGATGGATTACGGTTCGGCGTGGAAATCTGCGAGGATTTATGGGTGCGCAACCCGCCGTCCGGCAGGCTTGCAGAAGCAGGCGCACTGATCCTCTGCAATCTTTCTGCCAGCAATGAGATCATCGGAAAGCGTGCGTACAGAAAAACGCTTGCTGCTGCGCATTCAGGCAGAAATATCTGCGCCTATGTGTACAGCGATGCGGGTGCATATGAATCAACCTCGGACATGGTTTTTTCCGGTCACCGCTTTATTTATGAAAACGCTTCGCTTCTGGCGGAATCCGAATTGTTTGAAGATCACGGCATTCTATTTGCTGATACTGATACAGAGCTGCTTTCCCGGGAACGGCGTGCCGTAAGCACATTTACGGAGTGCAGCGGCTGCGTACGAGCCGTTGCGATTCCGCTGCGCCAAAGAAATCATCGGAAGCTGATGCGCGGCTATGAAGAAACTCCGTTTGTCCCGCGTGACGATGACAGCCGGGAGGCCCGCTGCGCGGAAATTCTGACCATGCAGGCATATGCCCTCAGGAAACGCCTTCTTCATACAAACGCCAAAACAGCGGTGATCGGTTTATCCGGCGGACTCGATTCCACGCTGGCCCTGCTTGCTGCCGCGCGCGCCTTTGATATCGGCGGACTGGACAGAAAAGGAATCCACTGTATTACAATGCCTTGCTTTGGCACCACTGACAGAACTTATCGGAATGCCTGCCGCCTGGCCAGAGAGCTTGGCGCGACGCTGAAGGAGATCGATATTAAGAGCTCTGTTCTCAGCCATTTTGCAGATATCGGCCAGGATCCGGCTCTGCATGACGTAACCTATGAAAACGCACAGGCAAGGGAGCGGACGCAGGTTTTGATGGATTATGCAAACAAAACGGGCGGCCTTGTAGTTGGCACAGGCGATCTCTCCGAATTGGCGCTTGGCTGGGCCACTTACAACGGCGATCATATGTCCATGTACGCCGTTAACGCCTCTGTGCCGAAAACGCTGGTGCGTCATCTCGTAAAATTTTACGCCGGCCGCTCTGAGGGCGGCCTGAAAGCGGTTCTCCAGGATATTCTCGATACGCCGGTCAGCCCGGAGCTGCTTCCTCCGGAAGGCGGGAGCATTTCACAGAAAACGGAGGAGCTCGTCGGACCGTACGAGCTGCACGATTTTTTTCTGTATTATTTTCAGAGGTATGGATTTTCTCCCGATAAAATCTATTTTCTTGCACAGAACGCGTTCCGGGAGCGATATGAGAAGGCTGTGATCCTGAAGTGGCTGCGGATCTTTCTGCGCCGCTTTTTCAGCCAGCAATTTAAGCGTTCCTGTCTGCCAGACGGCCCGAAGGTCGGAACGATTTCTCTTTCTCCCAGAGGAGACCTCAGAATGCCCTCCGATGCGGATTCTTCCGCATGGCTGGCGGATTTGCCTGAAATATGACGGCTGACGGCCGCATTCAAACGGGAAGAAGAGGAGAAGCCGCGGCCTCCGAGCGATACCTCCGCGACGGCTATGAAGTTCTGGAACAGAATTGGCGGTGGCGGAAAACGGGAGAAATCGATCTGATCGCTTATCATAGGGCCTGCGGAATTCTTGTGATCTGCGAGGTCAAAACGAGACGCGCAGAGCCGCTTGCCAGACCGTGCGAAGCCGTAAATTTTAAGAAACGCAGACGACTCCGCACGCTTGCCCAAATTTATCTGCTTCAGAGCGGCCTCCAGAATACCGCCGCCGTCCGTTTCGATGTGGTTGAAGCGATTTTGGAGGACGACGGGGAAATTACGCTGAATGTGATCGAAGACGCATTTTGACACGCGTATGGAATTGAGATATAATAGCTCGAATCAACTATTCAGGAGGATCATTATGAAGTACGGCGATATGAGCAGCAGGGAACTCGAAGTTGTTTTAGAAACGGAACAAAAACGATATGAGGAATATAAAAGTAAAAATTTAAAGTACGATATGACGCGCGGAAAGCCGGCGGCGGCGCAGCTTGCTCTTTCCGATCCCATGATGTCAGACGACTGTCTCGGCGATTTCAAGACGACCAGCGGCGTCGATTGCAGAAATTACGGAATTCTGGAAGGAATTCCGGAAATCAGAACGCTTTTTTCACAAATTTTTTCCGTTCCGGCAGAACAAGTCATAGCTGGGGGAAATTCAAGTCTGAATCTGATGTATGATCTGGTCTCCGCGTTCCTGCTGCTCGGAACCGGAAACGGCGCCGCGGCGTGGTCGAAGCAGGGAACGATTAAGTTTCTCTGCCCCGTTCCGGGATACGACAGACACTTCGCAATTACCGAAAAGCTCGGAATCGAAATGATCAACATAAAGATGCTGCCGGATGGGCCCGATATGGACGCTATTGAAGCGCTTGTGAAAAATGACGCCAGTATAAAGGGAATGTGGTCCGTTCCAAAATACAGCAATCCTACAGGCATCGTTTATTCGGACGCCGTTGTGGAGCGCCTGGCGCGGATGGAATGCGCCGCGGACGATTTCCGTATTTTTTGGGACGACGCCTATACGGTACACATGCTTGAGGGGGAGCCGGCTAAGCAGCGCAGCCTGATCCAGGCCTGCGCGGAAGCCGGGAATCCGGATCGTGCGCTTGTATTTGCCTCTACTTCCAAAATAACGTATCCGGGCGCCGGCGTCGCGGCAGTTGCATCAAGCCCGCGCAACATCGAATGGCTGAAGGGGATTTATGCGATCCAGACGATCGGACCGAATAAGATCAACCAGCTGCGCCATGTAAAATTTTTGAAGGATTACGATCATCTCATTGCGCATATGAAAAAGCACGCGGAAATCATGCGGCCGAAATTCAGAGCTGTAATCGAAATTCTGGAGGAAGAGCTTGGCGGCAACGGAATTCTGACCTGGAGCAGGCCGGAGGGCGGCTACTTTATCAGCGTGGATACCGCATGCCACTGTGCGGACCGCGTCGTTTCAATGGCAAAGGAATGCGGCGTACAGTTCACGGCCGCCGGCGCAACCTTTCCATACGGAAAAGATCCGGAGAATCAGAACATCCGAATCGCTCCCTCCATGCCCCCGATCGAGGACCTGCGCGAGGCGATCCGCGTTTTCTGCATCTGCGTAAAGATCTGCTCCGCGCAAAAATTGTTGGAAAAATAACGGCGAAAAGAGTATACTATACCCATTGAATGATAAAAGGGAGGAATCTTTTTGAGTATTGATATAAAAAATCTGGAGTATAAACGCGAATCTGCGCTGTATACGATGAACGACGCACAGCAGGCCGCCTCTCATGAATTTTCAAAGGGATATATCCGCTTTTTGAATCATGCCAAAACCGAACGCGAAGCGGTTTCCGAAATGGTAAAGGAAGCGGAAAGCAAGGGCTTTTCCGATTTTCAGAAAATAATAGAGAGGGGCGGTACTTTAGAGCCCGGAACAAAGCTTTACTGGGTGAACCGCGGCAAAGCGCTGATTTTGGCTGTAGTCGGTAAGGACCATCCGATAAAAGGCTGCAGCATGGTCGGCGCTCATCTGGATTCTCCCAGACTGGACTTCCGCCCGAACCCTCTGTATGAAGACCACGGCTTTGCTTTGGCGAAGACGCATTATTACGGCGGCATCAAAAAATATCAGTGGGTTTCTCTGCCACTTGCGATACACGGCGTAATTTCCAAAAAGGATGGCACCTTAATTCACGTCCGTCTCGGAGAGAGCGACGATGATACGAGCTTTGTGATTAACGATCTTCTGCCGCATCTGGCGAACGATCAGATGGAAAAGAAAGCCGGAGAAGCTGTCACAGCTGAGCATCTGAATCTTATGGTCGGATCCGTTCCCTATGTTCTTGAAAACGATGAGAAGGGGAGCCGTGTGAAATACAATATCCTGAAAATTTTACATGAAAAATACGGAATATCCGAGCGGGATTTTAATTTTGCAGAGCTTGAGATCGTTCCGGCGCTCGATGCAAAGTATATCGGTTTAGACAGAGGTCTGATCGGAGGCTACGGGCAGGATGACCGGGTGTGCGCTTATACAGCGTTCCGTGCGCTTCTCGATCTGGACGAAGTACCGCAGCGGACCGCTTCCTGCTATTTTTCTGACAAGGAAGAGATTGGAAGCGTGGGAAATACGGGCGCGCGTGCAAATTGGCTTGAGAATTTCTTTGTAGAGCTTTGCCATGCGGCTTCCGCGGAAGAAAGGAATCCGATCGAAGCGGGCGTCGCAGCCAGAAGAAGCATGACGGCTACGCGCTTCCTTTCCGCTGACGTCACGGCGGCCTTTGATCCGAATTTTCCCGAGGTATCCGAGCCGCTGAATACGGCGTATTGCGGGATGGGAATTGCATTTGAAAAATATACGGGGCATAGAGGGAAGAGCGGCGCAAGCGAGGCGAGCTGTGAATTTTTTGCAGAAATCGCCGCGACGCTCGATGCGAAGTGCGTTCCCTGGCAGCTCACAGAAATGGGAAAAATCGACAAGGGCGGCGGCGGTACCATCGCGCAGTTTATGGCGGATCTCGGCATGGATGTAGTTGACTGCGGCACACCTGTGCTTGGAATGCATTCCCCCTACGAAGTAACGTCGAAGGCCGATGTTTACTGGACTTACAGAGCATATCACGCTTTCTTTGAAAAATAAAAAAAGGTTCCGTTCGGAGGACATGCGATATGGATAACTTAAGGCGCTTCATATTGGTTTTTACTGCCGTTATTTTTATAACGCTTTGCGTATGCGGGCTTGTTTTGGCAGATTCCTATCAAAAAACTGCGAAAACGGAAGAACGCGAGCTCTCGGTTTCTGCGCCGACCTATGATCCGAACGGCACCGGGGAAGATGCTTCCCAGGCGCTGAAGGAAAACATTCTGTTTATCGTTGGGGATCAGGACGGAACGGAGACAGAGCTCATGGTGCTGGCTCATGTGGATTCCGAAAATTCGTCCCTTCATTTTCTGTATATCCCGAAGGATCTGAAATACGCCCTAAACAGCGACCGCAGCGTAGGCAACATGGGAAATCTGCTGGCAAAAACGGGATCGGCTGCCTCTGCCGCGGATATTGTGGCATCTTTTTTTGAAATCAGCGTAGATTATTATGTTCAGATGCCCTGCAATACTTTTGCGGAATTTATAAATGCCTTCGATCGGGATTCTACGGGCATCGATTATACCATTCCGGTAGATCTGAAGTATGTGTCCGGAAAATACCACATTGATCTGAAAAAGGATACGAAGAAACTGACGGGCTCCGAGGCGCTTCAGCTGATTCAGTTTTACCGTACGGAAAACAATGAGTATTCGGCAGAGCTTCTGGCGTATTATGACGGCAGCGATGTGAAACGGATTCAGGCGGCGCAAAGCTTTCTGAGCGCTTTTCTATCGCAGAAGGTTATTAAAACGGGAGACCAGGCGTACGCGCAGACGTTTACGGATATCGTTCTGCCGTTCCTTGAAGAATGCGAAACAAATCTGACGGAGATGCAGATCAGAAAAATCGGCGGGATTTTTTCCGCAATCAATGCAAATGCAGTCAAATATTACCGCTTCAACGGTACGGAGGAATATCTGGGGAAGTATTACCTTGTTTATGATGAAACGTGTACGGATCTGACCTCAAATGCGATTCTGGACGGGGCGACCATTCTTCGAGACAGTTTTTCGGCAAACTGAATTACGGTTCTTTTTCTTCTCCGTCTTCTTTTTTATAATTCGCGAGAGGATTTTTGCTGACGGCGTCTTTCAGACGGGTGCTGTTAATGTGCGTGTAGATTTCCGTCGTTGCGACGCTTTCGTGTCCGAGGATTTCCTGAAGCGAACGAATGTCTACGTCTCCCATTGTATACATGAGCGTTGCGGCGGTATGCCGCAGCTTGTGTGTGGAATACTTCGCAGGATCGAGCGCGGCGGCGCGAATATATTTCTTGACCGTATATTGAACGGTTTTTGGGCTGATCCTTTTCTTGCGCTTGCTCAGGAAAAGCGGCTTTGTACCGCTGGGCTCTTCGTATTCCGGCCGTACGGCCAGATACCGTTCGATCGCGTCCCGGCACGCTTCGTTCAGGTAAATGGTTCGCTCCTTGGCGCCTTTCCCAAGAACGGTTACGGTATCTTCCCGAATATCGCTGACGTTGATGCCGACCAGCTCGGAAAGACGCATCCCGCAATTTAAGAACAGTGTAATCATACAGTAATCGCGCTCCTTTTGATCGCCATCGACCGCATCCAAAAGCGCAATGCTTTCTTCCAGCTCCAGATATTTCGGGAGCTTTTTCGTAAGCTTCGGGGATTCCAGCTCGGCGGCCGGGTTTTCCGGAATGAGATGCGCCTTGCTCCATGCATATTTGAAAAAAGAGCGAAGACATGCGACCTTACGCGCCCTCGTCGCGGGCTGATCCTTCCTTTCGTTATTCATATAATTTAAAAAAGAATAAAGATCGGAAAGACGGATTTTTGACAGATCCTCTGCTGAAAAATCAGCAATGGGAATCTCAGAGAATGCCGCGCCCTGCGGAGCCGTTCCGTTCCTGACTTTCATATAACGGAAAAATAAGAGCAGATCATAATAATATTCGTTGACCGTATTTTTTGATTTCCCAAGGATTGACTCCAGATAAACCAAAAAATCTTCGCAATAATAGGGAAGAATTCCTGCATCAAAAGCCGCCAAGCCAATCTCCTCCAGCAGCGTAAAATTTTGTCTAATTATATCATTCCGTTCTTGTAAAATCAATGAAACTATTATATAATCAGGCGTGATAAAAATTTATTCTGGAGGATTATTGCAATGTATAAAACCGATATCGTAAGAAAAACGGACCCGGAAATCGCCGACGCGATCGAACAGGAGCTTGCCAGGCAGAGAAACAAGATCGAATTGATCGCTTCGGAAAATTTTGTCAGTGAAGCGGTCATGCAGGCGATGGGCAGCCCGCTGACAAACAAATACGCAGAAGGATATCCGGGAAAACGTTATTACGGCGGTTGCGAATACGTTGATATTGTAGAAAATCTTGCCATTGAGCGCGCCAAAAAGCTGTTTGGCGCCGAGCATGCGAACGTGCAGCCGCACTCCGGCGCACAGGCGAATATGGCCGTGTTTTTTGCAATGCTGAAGCCGGGAGACAAGATTCTGGGGATGAGTCTTGCGGATGGCGGCCATCTGACGCATGGCAGTCCCGTCAACATGTCGGGAAAATGGTTTCAGGTCATACCGTACAACGTCAGTGAAAAGGACATGCTGATCGATTATGAGGAAGTTCGGAGACTGGCGAAGGAGCATCAGCCGAAGATGATCATCGCCGGCGCAAGCGCATATCCCAGAATCATTGATTTTAAAAAATTCCGGGAGATCGCAGATGAGGTCGGCGCGTATCTTATGGTTGACATGGCGCATATCGCAGGACTTGTCGCGGCAGGACTTCATCCCAGCCCGGTGCCCTATGCACATTTTACCACGACAACGACGCATAAGACGCTGCGCGGTCCGCGCGGCGGAATGATTCTCTGCTCCGCGGAGTATGCAAAGCAAATAGATAAAGCCGTGTTCCCGGGAATCCAGGGAGGCCCGCTGATGCATGTGATTGCGGCCAAGGCCGTCAGCTTCCGCGAAGCGCTTTCCGATGAATTTAAAAGCTATCAGAAGCAGATTGTGCTGAACGCTGCGGCGCTTGCAAACGGTCTGATGAAACGCGGCATCAATCTCGTCAGCGGCGGGACCGACAACCATCTGATGCTTGTCGATCTGAGAAACCTGCAGATTACCGGAAAAGAAGCGCAGCATAATCTGGATGAGGTTAATATCACTTGCAATAAAAATGGAATTCCGTATGATCCGCAAAGCCCGTTTATCACAAGCGGCATCCGGCTCGGAACGGCGGCCGTAACCGCAAGAGGCATGGACGAAGCCGCAATGGACGAAATCGCGGAGCTGATTTCGCTCACCTTAAAGGACTTCGAGCAAAGCCGTGCGAAGGTAACCGCCGGCGTTGCGGACCTGGTAAAACGCTTTCCTCTTTACGAGTAAGAACGATGAAAGAGCCGCTGGCTTACAGAATGAGCCCGAGATGTCTGGAAGAGTATGAAGGACAGGAACATATTTTGGCAGAGGGAAAATTGCTTTATCGTATGATTAAAGCGGACAGACTTTCCTCTGTCATTTTTTTCGGTCCCCCGGGAACGGGGAAGACGTCTCTGGCAAGAATTATTGCCAATGTTACGAAGGTTCCTTTCGTCAAAATCAACGCCGTTTCTTCCGGAACCGCGGAGCTCAAAAAAATCGTGTCGGATACGCAGAACCTGTTTCTTAATCCGTCCGGAAGGACGCTTTTATTTATCGACGAAATTCATCGTTTTAATAAAGCGCAGCAGGACGCATTGCTGCCGTATGTCGAGGACGGAACGCTGATCCTGATTGGCGCAACGACGGAAAATCCCTTCTTCGAAGTGAATCAGGCCATTATTTCGCGCTCCACCGTTTTCCAGCTATACCCTCTGAATACACAAAACATAAAAAATATCATATTACGCGCAATGCAGGATCCGGAACGGGGCTATGGGGAACTCGATCTTAAAATTACCGAGGAAGCGCTTGCTTTTCTTGCAGAGGCCTCGGGAGGCGACGCCCGCATCGCACTGAATGCGCTGGAGCTGGCCGTGCTTACCTCCGGGAGCGCGGATACGGATCGGCTGGAGATCACTTTGGATACGATTTCCGAATGTGTACAGAAAAAAGCGATTCGCTTCGATAAAACGGGGGAGTCGCATTACGACAATATCAGCGCCTTCATCAAATCGATGCGGGGAAGCGACCCGGACGCCGCCGTGTTTTATCTTGCCCGCGCACTTGAGGGCGGCGAGGACATCAACTTTTTGGCGCGCAGAATTGTCATCTGCGCATCAGAAGATGTGGGCACTGCAAATCCGACTGCCTTGCTCGTAGCGCAGGCCGCGGCTTCTGCCGTACGTATGATCGGTATGCCGGAGGCGCGGATTTTACTTTCTCAGGCGGCAATTACCGTAGCGACGAGTCCGAAATCGAACGCGGCGTATTTGGCCATCAACGCGGCGGCGGAGGACGTCCGAACCAAAAATACGGGCGAAGTCCCGTTCCATTTGAGAAATGCCGTTACGCAGGGAATGGGTGCGCTCGGCTACGGAAAAGGATACAAATACGCTCATGAATATCCCGGAAACGTCGTTAAACAACAGTTCCTGCCGGATGAGATGATCGGAACAACATATTATAAACCGTACGGAAATGGATACGAGAAAAAAATCCTCGATTATATGGAATGGAAGAAACAGCAGGAAAATAAAAATGAAAAGGAATGAACTGTTTCAGGAAAGGAGTAGCGCCATGAAAAAATTTTCTGTTGTCCTTATTTTATCCCTCTGCGTCTTTTTTGCTAGCTGTCAGTCGGAGGAAGCTCCGCAGACAGAGAAGACCGCCGTGCCGGGGGGAGAATCGCCTGCCTCGGCGATTCGTCTGGACGGATCCTCCATATCGGCGGAAAGCGGGGTGACGGTAAACGGAACTACCGCGACCGTCACGGCATCCGGAACGTACGAAGTAACGGGAACGCTGGAAAACGGGCAGATTATCGTGGATACGGCCGGCACGGTGGATTTGATTCTCAATAATGCAAGCATCCACTGTGAGACCTCCTCGCCGATCCAAATTAAAAACGCAGACCACATTTATGTTACGCTGGCGGACGGTTCCTCCAACGAGCTGTCGGACGGAACGGCCTATGAGCTCGTTCCGCCGGAAACGGAACCGGATGCGGCGCTTTTCTCTAAATCGGATCTGACGATCAGAGGAGAAGGTACGCTTACGGTGACGGCGAATTACAGAGACGGGATTACCAGCAAGGATTCGCTTGTGATCGAGAGCGGGAATCTTTTTGTCACTGCTGTAAATCATGCTATTAAAGGAAAGGACTTTCTCTGCGTGGAGAACGGCACGATCACCGTTGATGCGGGCGTAGATGGTCTGAAGGCTACGAACGATTCCGCTGCTTCACTGGGGTATGTGGAGATTCAAGGAGGCACTCTTACGATTACCGCGCAGGACGAAGGAATTTCCGCTATTACGGATGTGACGGTCAGCGGCGGTACGATTCGGATCGATACAGCCAATAACGGAATCAAAACGAACGGCGCGATCCGCGTTTCAAGCGGATCGCTGGAAATCCAGACGGAAGACAAGGGCCTCATCTGCGCGGAGCAGAGCATCGCAGACGAGGCGGAGGTAAGCGTGAACGGAGAAAAAATCACGGGTACGTGAGATTGTATTTTCAGGGGAAGCGTGATATACTGAAACGCGCTGTTACAGCGGCAGACAGCGCGTTTTCCGTTCCGGAAGACGACCATATTACAGGAGGAAGAACGATGTCGAACATTTACGAAACGCTGGTGGAACGCGGGATCATTGCGCAGTGTACGAATGAAGAGAAAGTGAAGGAAATCCTCGATCACGAGCAGGTCCCTTTCTATGTAGGGTTCGATCCGACGGCCGACAGCCTGCATATCGGTCATTTCGTGCAGATTATGGTAATGGCGCACATGCAGCGCGCCGGACATACGCCGATTGCACTCGTAGGGGGAGCCACCGGAAAGATAGGAGATCCCTCCGGCAAAACGGATATGCGTAAAATGCTCACGGAAGAAGCCCTGGCCAAGAACGTCGCCGGCCTTCAGGCGCAGCTTTCCCGCTTTATTGATTTTACCGGCGGAAAGGCCATGCTGGTAAACAACGCGGATTGGCTTTTGAATCTCAATTATATCGACTTTTTGCGGGAAATCGGCGTGCATTTTTCCGTCAACAGGATGCTGTCGGCAGAATGCTTCAAACAGCGTTTGGAGCGCGGCCTGAATTTCATCGAATTCAACTATATGCTGATGCAGAGCTATGATTTTTACCGGCTTTATAAGGATTACGGGTGCATGCTGGAGTTTGGCGGAGACGACCAGTGGTCCAATATTATCGGCGGGGTAGAGCTTGTCAGAAGAAAAGAAGGCAAAGAAGTATACGGCGTGACGTTTTCCCTTTTGACAACGAGTGACGGTGTCAAAATGGGAAAGACTGTTAAAGGCGCCGTCTGGCTGGACAAAGATAAAACGCCGCCGTACGAGCTGTATCAGTATCTCAGAAACGTAGCGGATGCCGACGTCATCAAGTGCCTGAAGCTGCTGACCTTTGTGCCGATCGAGGAAATCCGGGAAATGGAGCAGTGGAAGGACGGACGGATTAACGAGGCAAAAGTCCGGCTTGCCTACGAAGTGACTAAGATTGTGCATGGCCAGAAAGAAGCCGATCAGGCCAAAGAGGTTTCGGAGTCTTTATTTGGTGGTGCGGGCGCTTCCGAAAACATGGCGACGACAAGTGTGCCCGCTTCGGCGCTGACGGACGGAGCCGTTTCCGTCATCGACCTGATGCTTCTCGCAAAGCTGATTCCATCAAAGGGCGAGGGACGGAGGCTGATCCAGCAGGGCGGTGTCCTTGTAAACGAGGAAAAAGTCGATTCTATCGATCGGAAAGTCACTGCGGAGGACCTTGCTTCCGGATTGATTCTGCGGAAGGGGAAGAAGGTATTCCATCGTTTTATAAAATAATCGCATTAAATAAAAAGGAATTGACAAAATACAGGAATCGTTTATACTGTAAAAGACCCATGAGGGAGTAGTTGGCATGCATCGCGCATGGTTCAAGTTCAACACACAGCCCCCGGAGCGGCAGAGGAAGGGCTTGGCTTGGATGAAATAACCAGACTCATGTATATATTCAAACATATATACATGAGTTTTTTTATTAATCCATATGGAAAGGAATTTATGTAATGAAACATTATTTAAGCAAAGCGGAAGAAGTACTGCAGACTCTGAACGCCGGCGCGGACGGGCTTACCTCCGGGGAAGCTCTGAAACGCCAGGAGGAATGCGGAAAAAACAAGCTGGAGGAAGCGAAAAAAACTTCTATTATTAAGCGCTTTCTGCTGCAGCTGGCAGATCCGATGATCTTGATTCTGATTGCCGCCGCAGTAATCTCAGCCGTTACGGCAACGATTGACGGCGGGGAGGGATATGCGGACGTCATAATTATTCTGGTCGTCGTACTGATCAACGCAATCTTGGGTGTCGTTCAGGAGAGCAAGGCGGAGGCTGCAATCGAAGCGCTGCAGAAGATGTCCGCAGCGACAAGTAAGGTACTGCGTGACGGCCGGATTTCCGTCGTAAAAAGCGAAGACCTTGTTCCTGGAGATGTCGTGATCCTGGAGGCGGGCGACGCGGTGCCGGCAGACGGCAGAATTTTGGAATCCGCCAGTCTGAAAATCGAGGAGGCGGCTCTCACAGGAGAGAGCGTTCCGGTCAACAAATATTCCGATCCATTGAATTCCAGTGAAGATGGAAAAGAAATTCCTCTTGGTGACAGAAAAAATATGATGTACATGGGCAGCACCGTGGTATATGGCCGGGGAAAAGCCGTTGTCACGGAGATCGGAATGAAAACAGAAATGGGAAAAATCGCAAATGCCCTAACGCTTGCAGAGGAAGGGAAAACGCCACTGCAGATCAAGCTGGCTCAGCTCAGCAAAACGCTGACCTGGATCGTCTTGGGCATCTGCGTGTTCATTTTCGCGTTTAACATTATTAAAGCGGGCGATTTTCATTTTGAACCGATTCTGGATTCCTTTATGGTAGCCGTCAGCCTTGCCGTAGCGGCCATCCCCGAGGGGCTGGCAACCGTTGTTACGATTGTGCTTTCTATCGGCGTCACGAAGATGTCGAAGCGCAATGCCATTATCCGGAAGCTGACTGCGGTTGAAACACTGGGCTGCGCGCAGATCATATGCAGCGATAAAACGGGAACGCTTACACAGAATAAAATGACCGTAGTAGATCATTTTGGGGACGACGAGCAGCTTCTGGGCAGGGCAATGGCGCTGTGCAGCGATGCGGAGCTGGATCCCGAGAAGAATGAAGCGACCGGAGAGCCTACGGAATGTGCCCTCGTAAATTATGCAAACACCATCGGCCTGTCAAAAAACGCTTTAAAAGCAGAATATCCGCGCGTCTCGGAGCTTCCGTTCGACAGCATGCGCAAAATGATGACAACGTTTCATGAACGGGACGGAAAAATTATTCAGTATACAAAAGGCGCGCCGGATGAGATTTTAAAACGCTGCACGCATTATATTGAGAATGGCGAAATCCGGGAGATGACGGATGAATACAAAAATAAAATTTTAGCGGCAAATAAAGAAATGGCGGACAGAGCCCTCCGCGTCCTGAGCGCCGCGATGCGCGAGTATGATACATTGCCGGAGGAGCCATCCTCCGATACGGCGGAAAACGATTTGATTTTCATCGGGCTGACCGGAATGATCGATCCGATTCGTCCGGAGGTAAAGGCTGCGATCGAGGAATGTAAAAGCGCCGGAATCCGCGCCGTTATGATTACGGGAGACCACCGCGATACGGCGGTTGCGATTGCAAAAGAGCTCGGAATTATCCAGGATGAGTCTCAGGCCATCACGGGTGCGGAGCTGAATGAAATGAGCGACGAAGAATTGGACCGCCGGATTGCAGAGTTCGGTGTGTATGCAAGGGTTCAGCCTGAACATAAAGTCCGTATCGTTAACGCATGGCGGAAAAACGGTTGTATCACCGCCATGACGGGCGACGGCGTCAACGACGCGCCAAGCATCAAAAATGCGGATATCGGAATCGGCATGGGAATTACGGGCACGGACGTTACGAAAAACGTTGCCGATATGGTGCTTGCAGACGATAATTTTGCAACAATTGTTGGTGCGGTAGGCGAGGGAAGAAGGATCTACGACAATATCCGAAAGGCGATCCAGTTCCTGCTCGGCTCCAATATGAGCGAGGTATTGAGCGTATTCTTTTCCAGCATCTTTGGATTCGTTATTTTGAAACCGGTTCATCTTCTGTGGATTAACCTGATTACGGACTGCTTCCCGGCGCTGGCCCTCGGAATAGAAAAAGGGGAGGCCGATCTCATGAAACGCAAGCCGCGAAATCCAAAGGACGGTATCTTCGCGGGGGGACTTGGAATCGACGTCGTCTATCAGGGAGTTCTCGTTTCCGCGCTGACCGTTTTGGCATTCATGATCGGAAACTATTTCGAGCATGGCGTATGGAGCTTATTTAATGCGGACAGCGGTCACGGCATCACGATGGCGTTCCTGACGATGAGCATGGCAGAAATCTTTCATAGCTTTAACATGCGGAGCCAGCGTGGCAGTATCTTTAAGCTGAAAACGCAAAACGGCATCCTTTGGGGCGCAGGCGCGCTGAGTCTGATTCTGACGACGCTTGTCATCGAAGTTCCGTTCCTTGCAGATGCTTTTGACTTTGTGTCAATAGGCTTAAAAGAATACGTAATCGCACTGGGACTTGCGTTTGCTGTGATTCCTATTGTGGAAATTGTGAAGCTGATTCAGCGCAGTCTCGCAAAGAAAAAATAAAAATTATAAATCAGCCCGGGAGGCTCTGACTTTTTGCCTCCCGGGCTTTTCAGCGTTTTTTTCTTCAGCGGATCGGTTCCTGCAGAGGAAGCCCGTCTTTATAGTGAATAATATACGGGAAACCGCAATCCTTTATGATTTCCAGGTAGTACGAAAAGTTTTCCGCAATTCTGTCCGCGCCGTGGGCGTCGGATCCGATGGTGACAAGCTTTCCGCCAAGCTCCTTATAACGTAGCAGCAGCATGCGGTCCAGCGGCTGTCTCCGGTAAGTGGACGTATTGATTTCAAAGGAAATATCTTTTGCTATAATAAACCGAAAGATTTCGTCGACAAGCTCTGCGTGATCCCTGTAATAGAAACGGGAATCCGGAAAATTGGCGTATCTGACAATGTAGTCAAGATGCCCCAGCGTTGAAAAATCATGATATAACCTGAGATTTCCAAGCAGCTCTTCCAAATATTCGTCATACGCTTCTTTCTTCGATACGCCTTTTTTAAAGTAAGTGCCGTAATACGGATCCCGGCGCTTGATCAGATGCGTTGAGCCGATTTTATAGTCAAAGTGAAGTCCGGCAATCCGCTGCTTTGTAGCTTCGATCACATGTGGCTGAAGGCCGATTTCTACAGCGGTCAGAATATCGAGCCTGGAAGCGTATTTGTCCCTGAACGCTTCGACCGTACGGAAATATTCCTGAAAGTCATATTGAAATTCCTCTTCATGATCTATGTAATCGATATCCAGATGATCCGTAAAAGCAATTCCGGTCAATCCGAGCTCTATTGCGCGCAAAATTCCTTTTTCCATTTCCAGCTCGCTGTCTGTTGAAAAAGTCGAATGAACGTGCATGTCATAATACATAGCGTTTTTCAGCTCCGATCGTTATATGCTAAAATTATGATTTTGAAAAGCGGGGAACGCCCGGCTTCCAAATCTGCAATTGAACAAAATATAAATTTTGTTCAATTGCGATGGCGTAAAAAGCCAACCGAAGCCAATCGGCCCGATTTTATGTATTATATTGTATTTAAAGAAAAATGTAAAGCAGCGCAAGGATCATAAGGTCGTAATCATTCAGCTTGCTTTTATCGGCTCCATTTTTTTTCAGCTGGATCCGTTCCATAATCAAAAGCGCAATCAGCGCGATCAAAATGAAATCCTCGGACAGCAGACTGTCAAGAAATCGATCCATATCCAGATCGGCAAGCTTTTTGAACGGTAAAGAAAAAAATCCGCTGCCTGCGGCATCTTTTTTTGCCGCAGGCGCATCGGATTTTGAACCGCAGAGCGCTTCAGGAGCGCACTGCTTTTTTTCTGATGACGGACAGGCTGTTGGCGAAAAAACAATCACATTTTCAGCAGCGGGTTTGGAGCCTGAAAACCGCATATTTCGATTTGTTTTTATATTGCGCCGAGAATGTGCATTGTGTTTCATATGTCTTTTAAGTCCTTGGCCAGCTCTGCAAATGTCAGAAATTTAACGCAGTGATTTACTTTATCGCGGCGTTTTTCATTTAAAAAGGGTTCGACCGCGTAAAGAAGCTTGATTTTTTTATCGTTTTCTTTATTTTTTTTTGCTTCTTTATAGCGTTTCAGTATTTTGAGAATTTTCGTCATATCGATGTCTTCCGAATAGCCTCCCTGATTGGTATGACCAATTTCGGAGGCTCCGCTTTGCAGGTTTTCTGCTGTATTATTTTCCGCGCACGACTGCTCTGACGCCGCTTCCTGCGCTTTTCCGGAAGATGACGTTAAAAAGGAGGAGACAATTTCACCGATATTGTCAGGTATATCGGAAATACCAAACATACTTCCGATTTCCTTGATTTTATCATTTAATTCATTGTCCATGACCTATCACGTCATTTTTTAGACAGCTCATTGATTTTTTTCATAATCAGATCAGCGTCCTTCCCTGCCAGCTTTTTTATTTTTTCCATGTCGGCAGGCGTCAGCTTTTTCTTGATTTCTTCCACATCCAGCTTCATTTCTTTGATTTTTTCAGCATCCAATTCGTCGATTTTTTTGCGCAGCTCTTCCCTGTTTACTTTTTCCAGCTGCTTGGATAATTCCTCTACGGGCGTGTTTTTCAGCTTTTCCACTCCCTGCTCGATCTTCCCTGCTGTAATTTTGTTTTCGATTTTGTCAAATAGGTTGGCCATAATGCATTACTCCAATACAAAAGATTGATCTATAAAATAGTATGCTGAACGGTGGAAAATAGTGCATAAATTTTACTGTTTTAAAGAAGAATAGAAAAGAATACAGAATCACATCGGAAAGGTGCAGGGATAGCAAAGTGGCGTATTTTATGTATTTTGTGTTGTACAGCTTCGTAGGATTTATATTGGAGACGCTGTATACGCTTACAACAAGAGGGATTCTGATTTCAAAAAAGTGCTTTTTAATTAATTTGCTGTGTCCCGTTTACGGATTGGGTGCGATTGCAATAATATCCTGTACCAGACCTATAAAGCAGTATAAAATCTTAACCTTCGTAATGGGAGGCCTTGCAGCGACCGTCGTGGAATACGTTCTGCATTTTATTTATCAGGAAATCCTCGGCGTCTCGATCTGGAATTACAGCAATCTCCCATATAATATCAACGGCCGCGTCTGCCTGATGTTTACCGTATTTTGGAGTATTCTATCCATGGGACTTGTATATTTCATTCACCCGCTTGTGGAAAAAAGAATAGCAGCCATGCCCAAAACGCTGTTCGCTGTTCTGCTTTTGTTTGTGGGCATGGATGCCATGATCAGCACGCTGCTATATAAAAAGTTTGGAAATAAGCAGGCGGTCAGCCTGCCGTGGCTGCTTTCAAATTATCGTAATAAGCTTGGCTGAACGCCGCAATTTCATCTGCCATTTTCGTATTGAACGCCAGCACGGGCGCAGAGAATACAGGATCTGTCATTTGCAGTGCTGCGGCCGCGTGATCGACGCCGAAATCAGATTCTGTCAGGCCGTAGCTGGCCGGATCGCTGGTTGCCTGCGGCAAAGGAACCACATTGTATTGGTATCCGCTGCCGTCGGGATACCGATGAACCCAGGTAGGCGTGTAGTCTATGGATTTTACATAGACGTCTCCTGTACTGTACTTCCGGATCGTCAGCGTCACCATCAGACCGTTTTCTGTATACGGCCGGATATCATAATCCAGATCCGAAAAAGAAAGGCGATTTTGATTGGAAATATAATTTCCGAGCGAATAAAAGCAAATTGTGGAGTGAGACGGATCACTTTGCGAGGTCAGAATTTCCATCGGCTCGACCACATGCGGATGGGAGCCGATGATCACGTCGACTCCGAGCTCACAGAGCTGCTGTGCGACGGTTTTCTGCCCGTCGATCGGCTCCAGCTTATATTCGTCTCCCCAGTGAATATACAGGATAATCAGCTCCGCTCCGTTGGCCTTCAGCTCTGCGATTCGTTCCGAAACCTCTGCGTATAGCGCTTCCTCTTTGCCTCTTACATATATATCCATCAGCTCTTCACAGCCATCGTTGATTGTGATGCCGTTAATCGTATTATATTGCCCGTTTGGCTGCGTAATGGTATCGGTATAGTTCAGAAGTCCCAGCTTGACTCCTTTTATGTCTTTCACCATATATGATTTCTCTGAAGCATCCGTTTTTGCTCCGATATATTCGAAGCCGTACTCCTGAAAACGCCCAAGCGTAGCCAGAAATCCCTGTTTTTTGAAATCATAGCAGTGATTATTGGCAAACAAAAGCATATCAAAGCCCGCGTCCTTAATGCTGTCCAGCACGGAGAGCGGAGAGTTGAAATTCGGAAAAGCCGAATATTCGTCTTGGTTGGAAAGCGTCGTTTCAAAATTCACGACGGCATAGTCCGCCGCAGAGATCATATTTTTGACATACTTGAAATTCTGACTGAAATCATACGTTCCCGTATCGCTGTTATAAGCGGAATTGAGCTGCGTCATATGGTACATGATATCGCCTGCGCTCAGAAGGGTAATATCCGTATAGGTAAGCTCCTGTGCCTCTGTATCCGGCGTGCCGGGCGCGGGCGTGCTGATCGTATAGGAACCCGTTCTGGAAGGATTTTGCGTACCTTCTCCGGAGCATGCAGCCAGAAAAGAAAAGCTGACTGCAAGTGTCAGAAGCAGCAGAGAAATCCGCAGCTTAACGGAATGTTTGCATTTCATGAATGATCACCTTCTCCATTTCTTTCGTATTGACAAGTGTTGTGTTGTCCGTGTAAATATCTGCCGTTCGATATCCCTTTTGAACTGCCGCGTAAACGGCCGCTTCGACGCAGCGCGCCGCCAGCTCTTCTTTTAAGGAATACCGGAGCAGCATGGCGGCAGAAAGAATCGTTCCGATGGGATTTGCTTGGCCAGTACCGGCGATATCCGGCGCAGAACCATGAATCGGCTCATAGATTCCTCTGCCATTTTCGTCCAGCGAGGCAGAAGGCAGCATGCCGATCGACCCTGTAAGTACGGACGCCTCGTCCGAAAGGATATCCCCGAATAAATTTGAGGTCACGATGCAATCGAAATCGAACGGCCTGCGGATCAGCTGCATGGCCGCGTTATCCACATATAAAGCAGAGACCTCAACCTCCGGATAATCATCTGCCAGCTGAAAAAACAGCTTCCGCCAAAGACGAGAGGATTCCAGGACATTTGCCTTGTCCACCAGACAGAGCTTCCCGCGGCGTCCGCGCGCAGCGGAAAAAGCCTTGCGCACAATCCTTTCAATCTGCACGGTGTCGTACTGTTCTGTGTCAAATGCGTGCGCTTCCGCCGTACCGCGTTTTCCAAAGTAGATCCCGCCCAAAAGCTCCCGGATAATCAAAAGATCGATTCCCTGCTCTAATAGACTGTTCTTCAGCGGACTCGCATCCTGAAGCGCAGGATATAATTTTACCGGACGCAGATTTGCAAACGCATTCATTTCGCTTCGCAGACGCAGCAGTGCCGCCTCCGGACGCAGCGCGGGATCGCCTTGATCCCAGGCCGGGCCTCCGACGGCGCCGAGCAGGACCGCATCAGAGCTTCTGCAGGCAGCGAGTACGCCTTCCTGCACCGGCACCCCGTGCCGATCGAGGGAAATGCCGCCAAAATCACAGGTGGAAAAGCTCAGCTCTATTTGAAAAAGCTCGGCGGCAGCTTTCAGCACGTTTACAGCGCTCTGCGTGATTTCAGGACCGATGCCGTCGCCGGGCAATACGGTTACATGGAACATAAAAGGCCTCCCTTTTCAATAATATTCCTGATAAATTCCGGAAACGGGCGTGCCTGAAAGCGCTTGCCGGAGGTATGGTCCGTGATTTCTCCCGTATCAAGGTTTACAGAAACAGAATCTCCTGCCTGCAGAGCCTCCGCCGCTTCCGGACATTCCAGAATCGGAAGTCCGATATTAATGGCATTTCGATAGAAAATCCTTGCAAAGGATTTGGCTATGACAGCTTGGATTCCGGACTCTTTCAGGACGGCCGGCGCATGCTCCCTCGAAGAACCGCAGCCGAAATTACAGCCTGCCACAATAATATCCCCTTCGGAAACGGTCTCTGCAAATCCGGGATCGAGATCCTCCATACAGTGAGATGCAAGCTCCCGCATATCCGTAATATTCAGATAGCGCGCGGGGATAATTACATCGGTATCCACATTGTCCGAATATTTGAAAACCTTACCCCTTTTCCCTTTCAAGAAAGATTCCTCCTTCGATTGCACATTTGGCAGCCGTATAAGGGCTTGCCAGATAAACCTCGGATGTTTTCGCACCCATTCTTCCTACAAAATTCCGGTTCGTTGTTGAGACTGCGCGTTCTCCTGAGGCAAGCACGCCCATATGGCCGCCCAGGCAGGGCCCGCACGTGGGTGTCGAAAATACGGCTCCCGCTTCTGTCAAAAGATCAGCAATGCCTTCCTGAATGCATTTGCGGAAAATTTTCTGCGTACCGGGAATGACAATACATCTAACTCCGGGATGAACCTGCCCGCCTCTGACGACATCAGCGGCAATCCGGAGGTCGCTCAGCCTTCCATTCGTGCAGGAACCAATTACGACTTGATCAATTGGAATAAATTCTGCATTCTGCCGCGCAGCTGCGCCGGCAATTTTTCGGATGTTGGAAGGAAGATGCGGACAAGCGGCCACAGGAACGATTTCATCCAGATTCATTTCCATGGTCCGCGTATATGCGGCATCCGCGTCGGCCTCATACAGGCGGTACGGAGGCTGCACGCCAGCTTCCTTTAAATAAGCTTCCGCGATATCGTCTACAGGAAAAAACGCGTTTTTAGCTCCCGCTTCCACTGCCATGTTCGCGATCGTAAAACGGTCGTCTATCTGCAGCGAGCGCAGTCCGTCTCCCGTAAATTCCATTGACTGGTACAGCGCGCCCTCGACGCCGATTTTTCCAATGATCGTCAGAATCAAATCCTTTCCGGAGGCAGGCTTGCGGAGTCTGCCCGTCAGACGAAAGCGGATCGCATCCGGCACACGCAGCCAGGTCCTCCCGGTATGAATCGCAAAGGCGAGATCCGTACTGCCCATTCCGGTGGCAAACGCTCCGAGCGCTCCATATGTACAGGTATGCGAATCCGCGCCGATTATTACATCGCCCGGCTTCACAAAACCGGCTTCCGGCAGCAGGCAGTGTTCAATTCCCATTTTTCCAACATCGAAAAAATTGTCGATACCATGTGCGGACGCGTACGTCCGCATCTGCTTTACGTTTTCCGCAGCCCGAATATCCTTGTTCGGCGTAAAATGATCGGCTACGAACACGATCTTTTCCGGGAATTTCACAGAAGCATCCCCATGCTTTTCCAGCTCATTGATCGCTACCGGCGCCGTGACGTCATTGCCCATGGCGATATCTACGGGCAGCTGAATCAGCTCGCCGGGTTCGGTCCGTTTCAGGCCGGCCTTTGCCGCGAGAATTTTTTGCGTTGCCGTCATTGACATTCCCGACACTTCCTTTCATAGAACATGTTGTTGATGGCGCTGATATAAGCCTGGATACTGGCTTCAATAATATTGATATCGACGCCGTACCCCTTATAAATTTCATTTTCATATGAGATGCGTACGCCTACCGCGCCCTGCGCGTCTGTTCCTCCCGTTACTGCCTCTATAGAATAATCGTTCAGCGCAAGCTCGAGACCGGATGCGCGGTTGATCGCGTTAAAGGCCGCCTCGATTGGTCCGGATCCGGATGCATATCCCTGTATCGTCTCTGCTTCGTTCCGAATCAGACTGATATTACAGGTACTGCTGAGTACGTTGCTGGAATTCAGTACGTATTTATCCAGCTTGTACACTTTTGGAATCTCCACGACGGAATTTTTCACAAGCGCTTCGATATCCTTGTCGTTTACTACTTTCTTTGCGTCGGCAAGCTCCTTGAACTTTTCGAAAATACCGTCCAGAGCGCTGGGCGTTACGGTATAGCCAAGCTGACGCAGCTTTTCCTCTAAAGCATGACGTCCGGAATGCTTTCCGAGAATCATCCGATTTTCCGTAAGGCCGACGGATTCCGGCATCATAATTTCGTAGGTTTTCCGATTGCGCAGCATTCCGTGCTGATGAATGCCGGCTTCATGCGCAAACGCGTTTTCTCCTGTAATCGCTTTGTTTGGCTGAACCTTAACGCCGGTAAACATCACAAGCAGCTTGCTGGAATTAATGATCTGGGTTGTGTCAATCCTGGTGTCTGCCCCGTAAAAATCGTTTCTTGTTTTCAAATTCATCACGATTTCTTCCAGAGCCGCATTTCCCGCGCGTTCTCCGATTCCGTTGAGCGCGCATTCCGCCTGCCCCGCCCCAGCCTGGATCGCGGCCAAGGTGTTTGCAACAGCCAGCCCCAGATCGTTGTGGCAATGCACGGAGAGGAGCGCATCGCGAAGATCAACATGCTCCCGCAGATAAGTAATGATCTTTTTCATTTCTTCCGGCTCGGCATATCCGACGGTGTCCGGAACGTTGATTACGGAAGCGCCCGCGTCAACTGCGATCTGAAAGACCTCGGCCAGGAAAGGAAGCTCGCTCCGTGTGGCATCTTCCGCGGAAAATTCCACTGCTCCGCATAAGCTGCGCGCGTAGGAAACCGATGCGCGGACCTGTTCTTTTACTTCTTCCTTAGTCATGTTCAATTTGTATTTCATATGAAGCTCGGAGGTTGCCAGAAAAACATGCAAAAGCGGATCAGCAGCGCATTTTACCGCATTCCAGGCGTATTCAATATCCTGCCGCTTTGCTCTTGCAAGAGAGGCTACGGACGCATTTTTTATTTCCGAGGCAATCGTTTTCACGCTCGTAAAATCGCCGGGAGATACAATGGCAAAGCCCGCTTCAATGACATCCACGTTCAGACGCTCCAGCTGCTTTGCCATAGCGACTTTTTCCTGAATGCTCATGCTGAAGCCCGGCGCCTGTTCCCCGTCGCGGAGCGTTGAATCAAATATTCTGATTTTTCTCATAAAGCGGCCTCCTTGCAGCAGCTGAAAAATAACGCGGCTGCAAGGACTATTGTATATGAAGTTATTAATTTTTGCAATTTTAAATGCTTTGTTTATTGACATTTCTTATTAATTGTTTTAATATAATATCATCATGTTATATGCACGTCGGTATGCAGCAAGTCTACCTGTGTTTTGGCGTGGGAAATATGTTAAGGAGGATATGTAATGAAAAAGAAGATTTTTGCTACAGTTACCGCACTTTTCCTATTAGTGTCGGTATTTGCGTCTGTACCGGCCGTGATGGCAGACGACACAGGAACGACAGGAGGCCTTGACTTTTATTCCATTACCATACATTACAACCAGGAAATTCTGGTTAATTATCATGAAACGACGATCAAGGTCAAGAATGAAAGCGGCAGAACGGTATCGAAAGATGTAAAATATTTCTATAATACGGAAGCAGAGACGGAAGAAGAGAAATATATTACAGATAAAGATGTCGCCATGCTGTCCGATAAGCTTGTCATTCCCGCAGGCAGCAGAACAGCAGGAAATTTTTATCAGCTTAAAACATCCGACGGAACAATTGCAAACGGGCTGCATTATTCTAAGTTTCCATATAAAAACGCTTTTATAACACATATCGTAGACAGCTCCGTCATCCGCACGCAGGCAAAAGTCAATTTGTTCGGCATTACGGCTCCCTATGACGATGCTCCCTACGAGCATCAGAATCCCAATCTGCAATATGCGGAAGACGGATATGCGCTTGCTGAAGAAACGGACAGCAACGGCAATCAGCTGAAAATCGACGTAAACGGTTATCTGATAGATACGGCGGATTCGATCTGGAGAACTGCCAATGATGAAAGAATTGAGCTTTATACGCAGATTCCCGTCATTCGCAAGACCGGAGAAGTCAGAGCGAATAAACCCGTAACGGAAGTCGTTGAAAGCGATGAGTGGGAATGGGTTCCGTACGAGGACAGATTTGACGAAAACGGCAAGATCAGAAATTTGCTGGATCTGAGCTATAAATATATGATTACAGAGGAAGAATACGATGCCTTCCTTGCCGATGAATCGCAGACGGTATTGAACCTCTACCGTGCCGAAAATGACGAGGCATATGACGATGCTCCATCAAAGGCCAGGTCGATTACTTATGTTAAAACGGTGCGCGTTAATCCGGAAATCAACAGCGAGACCTATTTCAATACGGACCGCATATTTACAGCAGACGATATGGTAAAAGATGCAAAAGGAAATGTTGCTTTCGGAACGCCGAGAATCGGAACGCCCGTACTGAACATATCGGTGAAGGACATCACGATCGAAATCGACGCGCTGGGAACGCAGCTTTACGACGATGTGGCCAGCGATCCGCAGCAGAACAATATCATTACCCTTTCTGTCAATGATTGCGAGCTGAATGCGAATTACCATAAGAAATGGTATGAGGAAGGTTTATATACAGATGAGGAATATAAAACAAAAGCGACTTTTATTGTCGGTTCTGCAAAGAGTGTTACGACACGAACAGAGATCAGCACGACAAAGGGCGATTACAAAGATGCTGACGAATACGGGTATTCCCCCACGGTGAAAAGCGTCAGCGTCGGCGCGTCAGAAGAGACACTGAGTATGCTTCCGAGCAGTGCCCATCTTTATCTCAATTTCCATATCTCCGAGCAGCAGCCTGCTGCAGCGTACGACGAGGCATATCAAAAGAAATTTCTTTCTCTGGACAGCTCCGATCAGAGCACGCTTCTGACTGAGTCACTGTCCCTTCTGACAGACGAGGATAAGCCGAGTCCGAAGCCGAGCGATGTCAGCGGTTCTGGCCTGTCAACCGGCGTGATCATTGCGATTGCTGCAGGGGCGGTCGTAGTCGTTGCCGTAATTATTGTAATTGCCGTAGTTGCCGGAAAGAAGAAAAAGAGCGGCGGCAATGCGGACAAAAAGGAATCCGAAAATCAAAAATAAAAATACGCAGGAACGTTATTGACAAAATTACCCGCATGGTTTAAACTATGCGGGTAATTGTATTTAATTTATGAGTGAAAGGATATGGTTTTTTTCATGAGCGACGATGGAAGTATCCCCTTACAGATTCTGTCAGCGGCGGATACAACAGGAGGCGGCAATCTGGCCTTACAGATTTTTTTGATTGTTTTTCTTACATTTTTAAATGCATTTTTTGCATCTTCTGAAATTGCACTTCTTTCCGTAAACGATACTAAACTAAAAAAAGAAGCAGAAAACGGAGATAAAAAGGCCGCGCTTCTTTTAAAAATTGTTGAAAATCCGAGCAGATTTTTATCTACGATCCAAGTTGGCGTTACCTTCTCCGGCTTTCTGAACAGTGCGGTTGCGTCCAGCTCCTTTGCGGATATGATTACAAATGCTCTGGCCTCTTCGTGGCAGTTTGCTGCGGAGCACAGAAGCCTGATCAGTACGATCAGTATTGTTGTCATTACGATCCTGCTTTCCTTTCTGACATTGGTTTTCGGCGAGCTGGTTCCGAAGAGATATGCAATGAAATACAGTGAAAGAGTTGCAAGACTCGCCATCAGCCCTCTGCGCGGCACTGGCTTTATCTTCGCCCCTTTCATAAAGCTTGTCACTTGGTCGGTAAACGGCGTGCTTCGTATGATCGGGATCAATCCAAATGATGACGGAGAGAACGTTACTGAGGAGGAAATCCTTCTCATGGTGAACGAGGGACAGGAAAAAGGCGTGATCGGCGACGACGAAAGCGAAATGATTAATAACATCTTCGAGTTCGGCGATAAAACGGCGATGGATGTCATGACACACAGAACGGAAATCGTTGCGATCAGCATCAACGATACGTTTGAGCATGTCATTGATATGGCGGCCAGGGAGCGTTATTCCAGGTTCCCCGTCTATGACGGCAGCGTTGACAATATCATTGGAATTATCCATATTAAAGATCTATTAAAGGTGAATCAGGATACGTTTAATTTAAATGCAATTATGCGTGCTCCTGCCTTCATTCCGGAATCTCAAAAAATCGACGATGTGTTTAATGTGCTGAAGGACAATAAAACCCATATGACGATTGTGGTAGACGAATATGGCGGGACCTCCGGAATCGTAACGATGGAAGACATTCTTGAAGAGCTCGTAGGAAATATCCGGGATGAGTACGACGGGGCGGAGGAAATCGAAAACACAATCCAGAAGCTTGAAGAGGATACTTATGTCGTAGACGGACTAATGGAGATTGACGATATCAACGACGAGCTGGAGCTGGACATTCCCTCTGAGGATTATGATACCATCAGCGGACTGGTGATTGCGCTGCTTGGAAGCATTCCCGAAGAAGGAGAGCATCCCGAAGTTGATTATAAAAATTATACTTTTACCGTGCTCGCCAGCAACGAGAAGATCATCAAAACCGTAAAGATCAAGGTTGGAGAAATAATCGAACCGGAGGATGTGAAAAAATCCGCAGTGGAAAGCGAATCGAAGACCAGCAAGCCATCTCGGGAGAGCCGGGATTCACAGAACCTTGATCGAAACGATAACTCCCAGAAGAAGTAAATAGTAAAGATAACTGAACGTTTTGCATGACGGGCCTTTGGACCCGTCATATTTTTTGATCAGAGGCAGAGCCGGAATACAGCCGATAATACAAATATTTTGGATTAACTCATTTCTGATTTCTGCGGAGTCCGAAACGTTCCACATAAAAACGCTGACAATTGCAATCACCGCGCAGTAGCTTGTAATATAATACGCCAGTTCAGCAAACTTTTTATTTTGGCAGATCTGGATAATATAAAGAATAATCAGTGCATGCGGAGCAAATTCCAGTCCGATTAAAAAGGAAATGACTACGGTGAAAACGATGCAGAAAATGCGGCCGTATTTATTGGTGATTCTTTCATACAATATAATAGAGCCCAGGCAAAAAAAACCGGTCAGAGCAGCACTGTAAAATAGCTGCGCATCCCAGATATTTTCGGCGGAAACACATACATATCTGTGCGGCAGCGCCGTAAGAACTGCAAGCAGCAGAACACGAAGCAAATATTTATTAACGCTGCGTGTATGGTGGTATCCCTCCAATATGATAAAGGCAAACAGCGGAACGCAGAGAAATCCCAGCAGCTGAAAAATAAAAACAAGAACAGAGTTTGTAATAAGACCGGAAATCGACAATGTAAATAATGTCAGCGACGCAAATGCAATCAGCTTCAGATGGAACAAGTTTAATTTCATAAAAACTTACGGTCCTTTCAATTAATAGTGGCTTTATAGACAAACGGTTCGGAAAGGCAGATGATACCGCAGACCAGAATATAAATTCCAAGAGATGTAAATAAGGAAAGATAATCGGAGAGCGGATCAATGATAAAATAAGCAAAAAAGAGGATATTAAAAAATCCGCAGCACAAAATTCTCCACCATTTCAAAAACTCAAGCGCGCGAAGCTGTATGGAGGCGGCGATCTGCGTTGTTCCGGAAAACAAGGCCCACATGGAAAAAATCAGATTGATCGCGTCGGAAAGCTCTTTATCAAAAGAGTAAAGAAGCAAGATCCCAAAAATAATCATAAAAAAGCCCTGAGCCAGCGTCCAGCCGGGACGGAAGTACCACTTTCTGTTAAACGCAAACGCCAAAATAAACAGACAGCCGATCGCAATCAGCGCAAGGCACATCGTACGCATCGTCGCCGCGTAATCTTTAAAAGGAAAAGCAATCAGAAAGATACCGAGAAAAAGCAGAGCAAAACCGGATATATATAAAAACAGATTGGAATTTTTATAGCGCTTCACGCCTTACTCCCCTCCTCCAGCTTTTTCCTTGCTCTGTATGCATCGCGGCACATTTCTTCGAGCCCACGGACTGCGTTCCATCCAAAAAGCGCCTTTGCTTTCGCCGGATCGGCATAGCACGCGTCAATATCCCCCGCTCTTCTTGCGCAGATTTTGTAAGGAATGTGAATCCCGTTGACCGTTTCAAACGTATGAATCAATTCAAAAACCGAATATCCCCTGCCGGTTCCAAGATTTACGGCTTCCACGGAAGAATGACCCATAACATAATCTAATGCTCTGACGTGTCCGTATGCCAGATCGACAACATGGATATAATCGCGTACGCCCGTACCATCCTTCGTCTGATAATCGTCTCCGTAAACCGTGATAAATTCCGTCTTTCCAAATGCAACGTCCAGGATCCTGGGAACGATATTATTTGGAATCCCCTTTGGATCTTCACAGAGCAGACCGCTTTCATGGGCGCCGACCGGATTAAAGTAGCGCAGCAAAGCGACAGACCAGCCTTGATCCGATGCCCAGAGATCTCTGAGAATTTCTTCTATCATCAGCTTTGTTCTGCCATATGGGTTTGTAACGCTAAGAGGAAAATCCTCTCGGATCGGAAGCGACTCCGGCTTCCCGTAGACCGTAGCGGAGGAACTGAAAATCATGCGCTTTACGCCGTGCTGCTTCATTTTTTCAAGAAGACAAAGCGTACCGTAAATATTGTTGTGGTAATACGATAGCGGCCTCTCTACGGATTCCCCTACCGCTTTATATCCGGCAAAATGAATCACGCAGTCAATTTGATTTTCACTGAATATTTTTTCCAGTAATTCCGGCTGCGTCATGTCTGCACGGTAAAAAACAAAGCTTTTCCCGGTGATATGCTCGATCGCCTCTACGACGGTCTCTTTTGAATTGTAAAAGTTATCAAAGGCTATGACGTGATGTCCTTCATTCAAAAGGGAGACGATCGTGTGGCTCCCGATAAAACCCGTTCCGCCGGTTACCAGTATATTCATGGATAAAACCTCCGAAAAACAATTTGCTTTTGTATTATATTATATTTTGCAGCAAAAGTCATTCCTTTTTATTCGTTCCGCTTCCTGCCGCATAGCCTGTGGAAAACGCGATGGTTAAGTTAAATCCTCCCGTGTATCCGTCTACGTCCAGAACTTCTCCTGCAAAAAAAAGTCCGCGGCAGAGCTTGGATTCCATCGTTTTTGGATCCACCTCCCGGACGCAGACGCCGCCGGCTGTTACAATTGCGTTCTTGACGTCGTCGATTGCGTCAATGCGCACGGAAAACTGTTTCATCAGCCTTACAACGGTCATCCGTTCTTCCCTGCTGAGCTGGTTCACCGGCTTTGCGGGAGCAATTCCAGTCCGCGCAATCAATACGGGAATCATTTTCTTTGGAAGCAGCTTGTCCAAAGCGTTGGAAAACAGCTTGCGGCTGGATTCCATGAAATCACGCTGGATTCGTTCGTAAAGCTTTTTCTCATCGAGCGCCGGCTTCAGATCGATGTAAAGGACCGTTTCGGAATCCGGCTTATAATATGCGGATGCGCTCAATATAACGGGCCCGGATACGCCGCTTCCGGTAAACAATAATTCTCCGAAATCCTGATAAACGATTCTGCCGTTTTCCAGCAGTGAAATGGAAATATTTCTTAAAGAGAGGCCTTTGAGTGCATTCATAAAAGGCTCGCCGGAAAGAAGCGCTGCAAGAGACGCATGCGGCGATATGATTGTATGTCCCGCCTGCTCTGCAAAAAGATAGCCGTCTCCTGTGCTTCCGGTAAGCGGATAGGAAAGTCCTCCGGTCGCAACCACGACAAAGGGAGCCGACAGACGGCTCTCATTCTTCCCACAGCGGAACAAAACGCCGCGCACCGTATGCTCCTCGATCCATACGGAAAGAACGCGCGTATTTGTGAAAATGTCAATGTGATGCTTTCTTGCGCAGGCAATCAACGCCCCGGCGACATCTCCTGCCCTTTGTGTTTCCGGAAAAACGCGCCCGCCGCGTTCCGTAACGGTTTTTAAGCCCTGCTCTTGGAAAAAGGAAATAATGTCGGTATTAGAAAACTTTTTCAGGGCAGAAAATAAAAATTTGGGATTGTGCGGAATTCCTGCCATCAACGAATCAAAATCGCAGTCGTTCGTCAGATTGCAGCGCCCTTTGCCCGTAATACGCAGCTTTTTGCATAAAACCCCGTTTCGTTCGAGTACCGCAACTCTGTTTCCGGCGGCGGCCGATTGTATGGCGGCCATAAGTCCAGCCGGGCCGCCGCCGATTACGATACAATCATAGTCAAACTTGGCTTTCATGTCCGATTATTATACGGGATGAATTTTTGCTTCAAAATCCGCCTCCGATGCGTCCAGCCCGTATTTTGCGGCCTGCCGCTTTTGGAAAAAGGCCAGCGCCTGCTGTGGGAACAGCGCGTATGTGAGCACGTCTTCCTCCTGCTCGATATATTGCGTGATTTCCTGTCGGATTTTGTCAAGCTCCGGCGCGATCAGGTCTGCCGGGCGGCAGGTAATGGGTTCTTCTCCCTTCAGGATCAGATCCCTGATTTCTTTGCTGATGGGAGCCGGCGTCGCGCCGTACTCGCCCTTTACAAGGCCTTTTGTCTCTTTCGTAACCATTTTATACCGCTCGCCGGAGAGTACGTTCAACACGGCCTGAGAGCCTACGATTTGACTGGAGGGCGTGACCAGAGGTGGATACCCCAGGTCTGCGCGAACGCGCGGTACTTCTTTTAGGACTTCTTCGTACCGGTCCATAGCATTGGCCTGCTTCAGCTGGGAAACGAGGTTCGACAGCATTCCGCCGGGGACCTGATAAATCAGCGCATTAATGTCTACGCCGAGCATTTTCGGATCAAGCTGCCCGGACTGGATATACTCTTCGCGAATCGGCCGGAAATAATCCGCAATTTCGCTGAGCGCCTTCAAATCGAGGCCGGTATCATATTCCGTGCCCGCAAGCGCTGCGACGATCGGTTCGGTGGGCGGCTGAGAGGTTCCCATAGCAAACGGCGAAATTGCGCAGTCAATAATATCGACGCCCGCCTCAATCGCTTTCAGATATGTCATGGATCCGCAGCCGCTCGTATAATGCGTATGAAGCTCGATCGGAACGGAAACGTTTTCTTTTAAAGCTTTTACGAGCCGGTAGGCCTCATAGGGCAGCAGCAGCCCGGCCATGTCTTTGATGCAGATGGAGGACGCTCCCATTTCCTCAAGACGTTTGGCATCGCGTACGAAAATATCCTGATTGTGATACGGACTGATCGTATAGCAGATACAGCCCTGCGCATGTCCGCCCTCTTTGAGGCAGGCCTTCATTGCGCGCTCTATATTTCTGGGATCGTTGAGCGCGTCGAAAATGCGGATGATGTCCATTCCGTTGGCGATCGCTTTTTGCACAAAATAATCAACGACGTCATCCGCGTAATGCTTATAGCCGAGAATATTCTGTCCGCGCAGAAGCATTTGAAGCGGGGTTTTTTTTGCTTTTGCTTTGATTTTCCTGAGGCGGTCCCACGGATCTTCATTCAGAAAGCGCAGCGACGCGTCGAATGTCGCTCCGCCCCATGCCTCCAGCGCGTGATAACCGATGCGGTCCAGGCTCTCCACAATCGGAAGCATTTGCTCCGTAGTCATTCTGGTTGCAATCAGCGATTGATGCGCGTCCCTCAAAACGGTCTCTGTAATTTTAACCATCGGTCTTCCAATCCTTTCTCAGTTATACGTAATCAGGATATCGCCCGTGGAGACCGAGGCGCCCTGCGATACGTTGACAGATGCAATCGTGCAGTCCGCCGGCGAGGTAATGTCGTTTTCCATTTTCATCGCTTCCAATACAAGGAAAACGTCGCCTTTTTTCACAGCGTCGCCCGCTTTGACGTTGATTTTGACAATTGTGCCCGGCATCGGCGCGGTTACGGTGTTCGCTCCTGCAGACGGAGCAGAGGGTGCCGCTGCGGGTGCCGGAGGTACGGGAGCAGGCTCTTTTGCAGCGGCGGCCGGCGAAGCCGGAGCCGGAGCCGGCTGGATCGGGGCAGAAGAGGCAGCACTCCCGACCTCTTCTACCTCCACTTCGTAAGAAACTCCGTTTACTTTGATGTTATATTTTTTCATAATCTGATTTGCCGTCCTTTCCTTTTAGTGAAATAAATACAACGCGCTGATAATGCGTGCTCTGGTTTCGGCCGGAGAAATAATATCGTCTACAAATCCCCTGGAAGCAGCGTAAACCGGCGTCGCATAGTCCTTCCGGTATTTTTCGATTGCCTCTTTTCTGGCCTGCACCGGATCGCTGGCGGTCTTAATTTCCTCGTTATAAACAAGAAGCGCACCTGCCTCCGGAGTTATTACGGAAATATCCGCGCCGCTCCAGGCATATACAAGATCCGCACCTGTTTGCTTGGCGTTCATAGAAAGGTATGCGCTTCCGTATGCCTTCCCCGTGATGATGTTGATTTTGGGCATCTCGCTGTTTGAAAAAGAGGTGGTCAGCAGCGCGGCCACCGACGGCAACGCCTTCTCCTCCTCTTCCGGCGAGACGGCAAAACCGCACGTATTTGTAAGCGTCACCACAGGAATCGAAAATTTATCGCAAAATGCAAGAAGACCGGAGATCTTCAGGCAAGCCGCCTGATCCAGTACGCCGTCTCTTACGGAAGGCTGATTTGCGACGATACATACGGAGCAATCTCCGATTTTTGCAAATCCCGTGACGGCATTCGGCGCATATTCCGCAGAAAGCTCCGTCCAGGTCCCTTCGTCTGCGATCTGCTCGATCAGCCGCTTCACGTCGTACGGCTCGAACGTACCGAAGCCCTCCGCGCTGATCCGTCTGGCGTAATCGTCTCCGGCTTCTGCGGCGGGAGCTTCGCAATCGGAATTATCCGGAAGATAACCGATCAGCGCTCGCAGCTTCTGAAAACAGTCGTTTAAATCCGTGCCCGTCATGGAAAGCATTCCGGCCTGCGCCGCGCAGGAAGCGGAGCCGATCTTTCTGCAATCGGCTTGGGACGCAGCCTGCAGGGCATCTTGTCCGGAAAAAGAAAAATAAGCGCCGTCCTGCGGCATAATCACGAAATCGGCCATCGATGCGATCAGCGCCGCGGCGCCGGTGCATTTGCCGGCAACGAGCGCAAACACGGGGATGATGCCGAGCGCATTCGACAGGGCCTTCATAATTCGCCCGTATCCGTCCAGCACGTCAAGCCCTTCCCCGATCCTTGCCCCTGCCGAATCGATCAAAAACACAAAGGGGACGCCGGCCTTGACGGCCATATCGATGCACGCCGCGATTTTATGCGCATGCGCCGTTCCCACGGAGCCCTTCAATACGGATTCATCCTGGAATGCAGCAAAAACCGCTCTTCCGGCGACGGAACCGTAGCCCGTCGTCACGCCGTCTCCGGCAGGGCTTTCCGGATCTGCGGAAGGCGATAAAATATACGAGTTTGTCTGCACAAATGTATCTGCGTCGAAAAAACCGTTTAATATATCGTTGTTCATACTTTACCTCCAATCGGCAAAATATCTGCCTTATACAGTATACCTTTCTTAAAGCTTCAAGTCAAATAAAAGCGTTTTAACTTCGTTGAAATTTTTGGCTTTTTTTATCCTGTAGTCCTCCGGGAACAGCGAGCCGTAGCGGCTCGAAAAATACCGGCTGTCAAGGAAGAGCACGAAGCCGCGGTCTTCTGTCGTTCGAATAACCCTGCCTGCGGCCTGAATCACTTTATTGATGCCGGGATATACGTACGCGTTTGCAAAACCGCTTCCTTCTTCTCTTTCTTCATGCCATTTCATAATCAATTCCCGTTCCGCGCATACCATCGGCAATCCTACGCCTACGATCATGGCGCCGGAAAGCCGCGAACCCGGCAGATCGATTCCTTCCGAAAATGCTCCGCCGAGCACGCACATCCCAATATGAATTTTCTGCGGATTTTCCGCAAACCCCTCCAGAAACGCTTCCCGGTCGGACGGACTGCCGCTTCTGGGCTGCACGGAAACGTATGCGGACAGAAAGTCTTCCTCTAAAAGCGACGCCACGTCGGCGAGATACTGGTAGGAGCTGAAGAACACCATGAAATTTCCTCTGCCGCAGCATGCGGAATCAGCGTATTCTTTGATCAGCATAATATATTTTGCAACCTTTTCGTAATATGCGGCGCGCTTTGCATATGTGGTCTGGACGTCTGCCGCAAAAATTGCAAGGCGATTTTCCGGCGGGAAGGGAGACGGAATTTTGATAAAAAGATCTTCTTCTCTTCGCGCGCCAAGCGCCTGGGTATAAAAAGCGAACGGCAACAATGTGGCGGAAAAAAATACGGAAGCGAGCGCATTCCCTGTACACGTCTGGATCAGATCCGCGGGATTGGCGCAAAACAGCGTATAAGAAAGATCGCGATCCTTCCTGTCAAAAAAGGCATAATAGTTGCCGTCAAAACGTTTTGCAGTATCACAAAAAAATTTCGTTTCGAAATAAAGCGTAAGGATCGGAGTGCGAAGCTCCTCCGGAACCGCATTCTCTTTCAGAAGCTCATACGCAGATTCCGTATAATCGGCACAGCGCTTGATCAGCTCGGGATCGGCCGCTTCCGAGCATTCCGGGAGCCGCTCCAGCTCCTTTTCTTTTGCAAGAAAAAAAGAGTTCAGCGCTGAGGCCCTCTTTCTGAGCGTCTTAACGGTTTTCCTCTCTGCGCCCTTTAAAAGACGCATCAATTCGAGAAACGGCTTTTTCTGAATTCGCGCGGTATACATTTCTCTGGCTCGATCGGGAAGGTTATGCGCTTCGTCGATCAGATAAACGTACGGCTCTTTTTTGCCGGAATTCTGCAACTCTCCGAAATAACGCTGCAGGCGCGCCGTTGGATCAAATAAATAATTATAGTCTCCAATGATGAGATCACACCAGAGGGAAAGATCCAGCTGCAATTCGAACGGACAGACTTCATGCCGCTCAGAAAGCGCACAGATTTCTTCCTTTGTAAATTGACGCCGGGAAAGAAGGGCGCTGTAAAGACAGGCGTTGATCCGATCGTAATGCCCGCGTGCGCGCGAACACGTATCCGGATTACAATCCGGCGTTTCCAGCGGACAGATTTTTTCCTTAGAGGTCAGCGAGATCGTGAGCAGCTCCGGAAGCTGATCCCCGAGCAGAGCCGCGGCCGCCGCCGGTGGTCCGGCCCCGGCATTGGTAGCCGTCAAATAAAATATTTTTTTGATTTCTGCGCCGGATTCCGCAGCACACATTGCTTTCAGCACCGGGAATAGCACAGAAATCGTTTTTCCGATTCCGGTCGGAGCGTTGACATAGATGTTTGAAGCGGAATTTTTCGTTATTGTTTTATAAACCGATACCGCAAGCTCCCGCTGGCCGCGCCGATAGGAAGGAAAAGGAAACTTTAAAGCGCAGAGCTCCTGCTGAAGCAAATTGCGCCGATTTGCTTCCCAGGAAATCCATTTTATATATTCGTCAACAAGTCCGTTAAAATATTGAAGAAGCTCCGACTCCGTAAAATTTGTTCGGAATTCCGTGCGGCTTTTCTCGGTAACATGATAATAAAGAATATGGATGCAGATCTCTTCGCTGCGATATTCCGGCAGCATTTCGAGTATGGCGGCATAGCATACCGCTTGAGCGGTATGGAGCGGCTCCGGACCGTTTTCCTCACGAAACCGGGAATCGACCGTCTTGATTTCATCGACATGAAGCACGCCGTCTTTCCGGTAAAACCCGTCGCAGCGGCCTTCTACCTCCAATCGGACGCCGTTTGCTTCTTTAGAGAAGCGGAGGCCTTTTTCTGCCGTATATCCTTCGATTTCCGTTTTAAACAGGCCTTGCAGCTTTCTGTGCAGATCTGCGCCTAAAAGCGCCCGCTCCGGCGAGAAGAATGCGTCTCCTGGAACGATGTCGCCGTGGCGGAGCAGAAATTCCACCATTTCTCTGACGTTAACGGTGTATTTTACGCTTTCTTTTTCCATCATAGCAGAAATTCCCGGAAAACGTCGTTTGCATAGTCCAAGCCGCGGGTGGTAAGCCTTGCTCCATCCTTGATCGTAATCAGGTCTTTTTTCTCGAGCCGTTCCAGCTGCTGGGAGAATCGGTCAAAGTAACTGCAGCCGAAGCGTTCCGCAAACGCTTCCGGAGAAGGACCTTTCAGCTTTCGGAAGCCGAGCATCATAAATTCGTTCATCTGCTCTTCGCGGGAGATGCGTTCCGTGGATCCTGCGTACAGCCCCATACAATAGTCCTTCAGAATTTCCGTATTCGATTCCCGGATATAATCCCCGTTGGGATTTTCCCGATTCTCGGGATAATAGGAGGCGGCTCCGAGCCCCATGCCGAGATATGGAAGGCATTCCCAGTATTTCAGATTATGCCTGCTTTTATATTTTTTCCTTGCATAGTTTGAAATTTCATACTGATAGATTTTTTGCGTGTTCAGAAATTTCCGGATACTGTAATACATCTGCCGCTCCAGCCCGCTGTCGATCTCCCTGGCGCGGTCCTGCTTGAAAAGCCTGGACAGCGGCGTATTATCCTCAATGATAATGCTGTATGCGGAAACATGCTTTGCGCCCCACGCGCAAACACGCGCCAAATCTTCCTGCAGCTCCTCAAACGTTTCTCCCGGTTCTGTTCCGATTTGAGGGATTCCAAAGATCAGGTCGCAGCTGATGTCTTTAAAGCCCGTTTCCCTTGCCATTCGAATCGTCTCCTCGCAGTCAGCGCCGTTGTGGATCCTGCCGAGCGCCCGAAGCAGCCGATCCTGTGTGCTTTGCACGCCGATGCTGACGCGGTTTACGCCCGCCTGCCGGTAAATTTCGAAATGATCCCACGTTGCGGTTCCCGGATTGATCTCAACGGTGATTTCTGCATAATCGCGAATGGGTTTGACGGCTCTGACACATTTGATCAATTCATAAATAATCAGAGGATCCACACAGCTCGGCGTTCCTCCCCCGATATAGATACTGTCGACGCCGCCGTCGATCCGTTCGCTTTTGAGGAACCATTCGTCACGGAGCGCTCCGAAATATTTTTCTTTTTCTTCCGCCGGAACCGTGAAGGAGGGAAACGAGAGAAAATCGCAGTAAATGCATTTTTTTACGCAAAAAGGAATATGAAAATACAGTCCGTAATCCATATGCGGCTCTAATGCGGCTCAATCGTCCAGCTTCAGGACGCTCAGGAAAGCCTCCTGCGGTACTTCCACGCTGCCGAACTGACGCATTTTCTTTTTTCCCTCCTTTTGCTTTTCGAGCAGTTTCTTTTTTCTCGAAATATCGCCGCCGTAGCATTTTGCAAGAACATCCTTGCGGTACGCTTTTATCGTTTCGCGGGCGATGATTTTTCCGCCGATGCAGGCCTGAATCGGGACCTCGAATTGATGACGCGGAATGGTTTCCTTCAGCTTTTCGGCAATTTTTCTCCCCCGCGCGTACGCTTTATCGGCATGTACGATAAGAGAAAGCGCGTCTACGATTTCGCCGTTCAGATAAATGTCCATTTTTACGAGATTCGATTTCTGATACCCCTGGATTTCATAATCCAAAGAGGCATATCCTCGCGTCCTGGACTTCAGCGCGTCGAAGAAATCGTATATGACTTCATTCAGGGGAAGCTCATAAGTCATAAGTACGCGGGTATTTTCAATATAATCCATATTCAGGAAGGTTCCCCTGCGTTCCGTTGCAAGCTCCATGACGTTGCCTACGTATTCCGTAGGCGTCATGATGGAAGCCTTCACAATGGGCTCCTCGATGTATTCGACCTCGCTTGGATTCGGCATGTTGGTGGGATTGTCAAGCAGCAGCGTTTCGCCGTTTGTCTTGTGGATGCGGTAAATGACGCTTGGCGTCGTAGAGATCAGCGCAAGATGATATTCGCGGGAAAGGCGTTCCTGTATAATTTCCAGGTGCAGAAGGCCCAGAAAGCCGCAGCGAAATCCGAAGCCAAGCGCCTTAGAGCTTTCCGGCTCAAAGATCAGGGAGGCGTCGTTAAGCTGCAGTTTTCCCAGTGCGTCTCTTAAATCCTCATAATCCGCGCCGTCAATGGGATAAACACCGCAGAACACCATCGGCTGGACCTTTTTGTAGCCAGGGAGCGCTTCCTGCGCGGGATTTGCGGCAAGCGTGACGGTATCTCCGACGGTAGCGTCCGTAATATTTTTAATGGCGGCGGCAATGTAGCCGACCTCTCCGGCCTCCAAAGCTTCTGACTGCTGCAGCACGCCGGGCTTGAACCAGCCCGTTTCCGTTACGATATATTCTTTTCCGGAGGCCATTAAACGGATCGCATCGCCTTTTTGAAGCCGGCCGTCGAAAACGCGCACATAAATGATAACGCCTTTGTAAGGATCGTAATAAGAATCGAAGATCAGGGCTCGGAGCGGCGCGGCTCTGTCGCCCGACGGCGGCGGAATCTGTTTTACGATTGCTTCCAGAACCGCTTCGATGCCGATCCCCGCCTTTGCGGAGATCAGCGGCGCATCCTCTGCCGGGAGTCCGATTACATCTTCAATTTCCTTTTTGACGACTTCTGGCTGAGCGGCCGGCAAATCGATCTTATTAATGACGGGAATGACTTCCAGATTGTGATCGATCGCCTGATAAACGTTTGCAAGCGTCTGGGCCTCGACGCCCTGGGCGGCGTCAACCACAAGTACCGCGCCCTCGCAGGCGGAAAGCGTGCGGGAAACCTCATAATTGAAATCGACATGGCCGGGAGTATCAATCAGGTTGAAAATATAAAGCTCGCCGTCCTCCGCTTTATAATTAAGGCGGACGGACTGCGCTTTAATAGTGATTCCGCGCTCCCGCTCAAGCTCCATATTATCCAGAACCTGAGCTTCCATTTCTCTTTGCGTGAGGACGCCTGTCAATTCAAGGATTCTGTCTGCCAAGGTAGATTTTCCATGGTCGATATGTGCAATAATACAAAAATTCCGGATCTTATCGATGTCGCTCATGTCGTTCTCCTCATTGTTATCCGTATATGTCGCAGAGCACTTCCCCTAATAATTGGGCGGAAGCTTCTGCTTCCGAGGTCAGGTTTCCGTCGAATCCGACTTCTACCAGAATAGAATTTTCAACAAATCCCTGATTATAGGGATTTCGTCTGAGATCAATCTGGCGGACAATCCCCGGAACTTTTTCCTCCAGCTTTTCCATGATCAGCATGCACAGCTTGAAGTTATCCTCCCAATATGGATTTACGGAATCGGAGCGGTTTCCCGTCACCGGATCCCAGTCCAGTCCGATTACAAAGGAAAACTGCGCGTAATTTTCACCGTCCTTCTGCACGGTAGGGCCATATTTTTTGCCGTCCAGTGTGGCGGAATTTCGGTGGAGATCAATCTGCAGCTTGACATTTTCATGTTCTGAATAAATTTCATTTAAACGCTGCGCAGCATTGTCATATGCGATGATGGACTGAAGACCTTCTTTAAAAACCGTTTTGTCATGGAGCACGCTGATGCCTGAGCCGGATACGATTGCATTCTGCAAAATATTTCCTGCGGCGACGACGTTATTTTCCTCCCCTTCCGAAGTATAATGATCCAGATCACTTTGCTCCGCGGCTGTTGCACAGTAGCCCTCGGTTGCATGTACATGATAAATCAGAATTTCGCTGGCATCCATCGGCTCGATCACAAGCGGTTTTTCCAAAATATTCACTAAATCAAGCTGCTCTGTTACATAGTCGTTTGCAATCTTGAAATTACCGAGTGTAAAGGTACTTTTGGCTTCTTCAATGACCGTCGAGGTGGCCGTATTGCTCACAATACCGCTCATCTGTGTTCCGGGAGCGGCTTTTGTCAGATTCGAGGTAATCCCTGTATCGGAAAGGTTAAACGTATAATATTTGTATAGGATATCGTTTGCTTCTGCGTTGCCTTCGCCGTCCGTATCGTAGCTGCGGATTGTCGTAAAGCCCTCCAGTCCGCCGCCATCAAAGGACTTTTCAAGAATATTAGAACGGACGCAGCGAATGGAATCAATGAAATTTCCGTATTTTCCAGAACCGATACTAACGTCAAGCGCTCGATTGACCTTTGCGTGCGCAATCATAAAACAGATGAGCAGAATCAGCGCCTCCAGAGAAAAAAAAGCAATCAAAAGCTTAAAATCTTTTTTCTTTGTGATTTTATCCATTGTCTTCGACTTCCTTATTCAAATTCTTAAATGCAGTGGACAGCATCAGACGGATCCGGTTCAGCTGATTAACTTCGCTTGCACCGGGATCATAATCGACCGCAACAATATTGGACTCCGGATACAGCTTTCTAAGGGCCTTAATCATGCCCTTGCCTGTAACATGATTCGGAAGACAGGCGAACGGCTGCATGCATACGATATTCGGCGTACCGGAGTGAATCAGCTCCAGCATTTCTGCCGTCAGGAACCATCCCTCCCCTGTATTGTTACCGTGCGAAAGCACCTTGCCCGCCGCATCCGCAAGCGTATAGATATCGGAAGGAGGCGTAAAGCGTTTGCTGGCCGCCAAATATTTTTTCATAGGCTTTCGGAACATCTCGATAACACGAATGGCAATACGGGAAATCTGTTTGGCGGAATATTTGTTGCTGAGCTCCTTGTGTTTATAGATCGCACCATAACAGCAGTAAAGCAGAAAGTCCATCAGATCGGGCATGACCGCTTCTGCGCCCTCTTTTTCGATCAGGTCGACTACGAAATTGTTTGCTGTAGGATGAAATTTGACCAGGATTTCCCCCACCAGACCGACGCGCGGCTTTTTGATGTCTTTCAGCGGCAGCCGGTCAAAATCATTCACAATGCCTCGAATGTTTGCGCGGTAAGAGGAGATGCTCGGATGCTTCAATGATTTTCTGCAAATCTCATTCCACTTGTGATACAGTGCGTTTGCGGCGCCCTCCTCCTGTTCATACGGCCGTGTCTTGTAAAGCACGCGCATGAAAAGGTCTCCGTAGCAAACAGCCATCATTGCGGATTCCAGTAATTTCAAAGAAATTTTAAATCCAGGATTGCTTTCAAGGCCCGCCGTACTCAGCGAAATAACCGGGATGTGCGCAAGTCCCAGATCCTTGAGCGCCTTCCGGATAAAAGCTATATAGTTTGTCGCCCGGCAGCCCCCCCCTGTCTGAGTAATCAGAAGAGCCGTTTTGTTAAGGTCGTATTTTCCAGATTTCAGCGCCTCCACAAACTGACCGACGACAATGATGGACGGATAACAGGCGTCGTTATTGACATATTTGAGACCGTAATCGACCGCATTCCGATCATTAGAAGGCAATACCTCGAAACGATAGCCGCAGTTGTTGAAGGCCTCAGCAACAAGATCAAAATGAATCGGAGACATTTGCGGCGCCAGAATCGTATACTGACTGCGCATGCTTTTTGTAAATACGACTCTGGGAGAGGCATAGCTTCTGACGGAAGAATTTCGCTTGGGATTCCTGTCCCGATCCGCCATGGCGGCTTTCAGGGAGCGGATCCGGATGCGTACTGCACCGAGATTGGAGCCCTCGTCAATCTTAAGGCACGTGTATATTTTTCCGGCAGATGAAAGAATTTCTTCAACCTGATCCGTCGTGACGGCGTCAAGACCGCAGCCGAACGAGTTCAGCTGAATCAGCTCCATGTCTTTCTGCGTCCGAACATAATCCGCCGCGCGGTACAGTCTTGAATGGTACACCCATTGGTTGACGACGCGGATCGGCGTCTCCAGATTCCCCAGATGAGACACGGAATCTTCCGTAAGCACGGCAAAATCATACGAAGCAATCAGCTCCGGGATCCCGTGATTGATTTCCGGATCAAGATGATACGGCCTGCCCGCCAGCACGATCATCTTGATGCCGTTCTCACGGGCGTATTCGATGATCTCCTCGGCCTTCTTTCTGATGTCCGCCTTAAAGCGGTCGTATTCCGTATATGCAGCTTCCGCCGCGCTCCGGATTTCCTCCTCCTGACATCCGTAGGGTGCGAATACTTCATATAGCCGTTCTGCCATACGCTTTTTGTCATAAATGGGCAAAAACGGGTGGATAAAGTCCACATTATTTTCTGCAAGCAGATCCATATTGTTCCGGATGACTTCCGGGTAAGAAGTAACGATCGGACAGTTATAATGATTGTTGGCCTTCAGATCCTCTTTCTGCTCATACGGAAGCGAAGGATAAAAAATCCTTTTTACTCCCTTATGCACAAGATTTGCGATATGTCCGTGTACCAGCTTGGCCGGATAGCAGACGGACTCGGAGGGAATCGTTTCCATTCCCTCCGCAAGCAGCGCTTTGCTGCTTGGATCGGAAAGAATCACGCGGAAGCCAAGCTGCGTAAAAAACGTAAACCAGAACGGATAGTTTTCATATAGATTCAGGGCGCGCGGAAGGCCGATGTCGCCCTTCGGTGCGTCTTCTGCGGCAAGCGGTTTGTAGAATTCAAACAGACGGCCGTATTTATATCGGAACAGATTCAGACGGTCTCTTGTTTCCCTGCCGGAGGAGGTCTTATGAGAAGCATCGCCTTTTTCGCATCGATTTCCGGACACGAAAATTTTACCGTCGGAAAATTGGTTGATGGTCAGAAGACAGTTATTGGTACATTTTCCGCAGCGTACTTTTCGAATTTCCGTTTTAATGTGAAGCGCTTCCTCAGGATTCAGCAGCGTCGTAGCGGCGCTGTCTCCCCGCTCGTGAAATTCGTTTTTCGCAATCAGGGCGCAGCCGTAGGCTCCCATGAGCCCTGCGATATCCGGGCGAACCGCTTCCCGCTCCGAAATAATTTCAAAGCAGCGCAGGATCGCATCGTTGTAAAAGGTTCCGCCCTGTACGATCAGCTTTTCGCCCATCTCCTCGGGAGTTTTGATTTTAATTACCTTAGTAAGCGCATTCCGAATCACGGAGTAAGAAAGGCCTGCGGAAATATCTGCTACGCTTGCCCCTTCCTTCTGCGCCTGCTTGACGCGCGAATTCATAAATACGGTGCATCTGGAGCCCAGATCCACCGGCTTTTTTGCTTTCAGCGCCTCAGCCGCAAATTCTGTAACATCGATCGCCAGCGACGTGGCAAACGCCTCTATAAAGGAACCACAGCCCGAGGAGCAGGCCTCGTTCAGCATGATGCTTTGGATTACGCCGTCTTTAATTTTCAGGCACTTCATATCCTGCCCGCCGATATCCAATATGAAGTCGACGCCCGGCAGGAATTTCTCGGCGGCCTTATAGTGCGCAATCGTTTCGATTTCTCCGATATCGATTCCGAGCGCCGTTTTGATCAGTCCTTCTCCGTATCCTGTAACGGCGGAAAATGCGATTTTTGCATGCTCAGGAAGAAGTCGATAAATATCATTCAATATTTTCAGCGCAGAATGAAAGGGACTTCCAAAGTTGCTGGCATACCATGAATAAAGGATTTCGTCATTTTCTCCAATCACGACAGCCTTAGTCGTCGTGGAGCCGGCGTCGATGCCCAGATAGCAGTTTCCCTGATATTCGCGGATGTCGCCGCGCGGCGCTTTTGCCGCGCTGTGGCGCTTCCGAAAGGCCTCTAATTCTTCGTCGTTCTGAAAAAGCGGCTGCAGCCTTCCGATTTCGTCGGATTCTACGGTGAGAATTTCGGGAAGCTTCGCTCGAATATCGGAAAGGCGGTATATCTTCCGCAGACCGTCCGCACGATTCCGGCACTCCGAAGCATACGCGGCGCCGAGCGCAACAAACAGATGCGAATTGACAGGAAAAATAACTTCTTCGTCCCGGAGCTCGAGCGTTTCGATGAAACGGCGGCGAAGCTCGGAAAGATAATTGAGCGGTCCGCCGAGAAACGCAACGTTTCCGGTAATCCGCCTGCCGCAGGCAAGGCCGCTGATTGTCTGGTTTACAACGGACTGAAAAACAGAGGCGGCAATATCTTCTTTTGCCGCGCCTTCATTGAGCAGGGGCTGAATATCCGTTTTGGCAAAAACGCCGCACCGCGCCGCAATCGGATAAATTGTCGTATGCTTTTTTGCAAGCTCATTGAGGCCGGAGGCATCCGTTTTCAAAAGGATCGCCATCTGATCGATAAACGCTCCGGTTCCGCCTGCGCACGTTCCGTTCATCCTCTGCTCGACGGGGTTTTCAAGATAAATGATTTTGGCGTCTTCTCCGCCGAGCTCGATCACCACGGACGTTTCCGGAATCAAACGCTCCACCGCCTCGGTAGAAGCGACGACTTCCTGCACGAATGGCAGATCCAGCCATTTTGCAACGAGCATTCCGCCCGAGCCGGTAACATTTACGGACGCTTCGCAAGCCTCGTACTTTGAAAAGGCCTCCGTGAGCACATCATAGATCGTTTTTCGGATATCCGAATAATGCCGCTGGTATTTGCTGTAAAGAATATTGTCTTTTTCGTCTAAAATTACAATTTTAACAGTCGTGGAGCCGACATCCAGGCCCACTCTGAGAATTTCACCCATTCTGATCCGTTTCCTTTTCTTCTGGAACAATTCTGATATTCAGGTCTCGGAGCTGCTGCTCTTCTACATAATCCGGCGCCGAGGACATCAGACAGGAAGCGTTCTGTACTTTCGGGAAGGCAATCGTATCTTTGATGTTGTCCGTTCCGCAGATCAGCATGGCAAGCCGGTCGAGGCCATATGCCAGGCCTCCGTGCGGCGGCGCGCCGTATTGAAAGGCATCCAGCAGGAATCCGAAACGATCCTGCGCAGCCTCTTCGGTAAAGCCCAGCGCTCGAAACATCTTCTGCTGCAGCGCCCGGTCATGGATTCTGATACTGCCGCCGCCGATTTCATATCCGTTCAGAACGATATCGTAGGCGCTTGCCCGAGCGCTGCCGGGATCGCTTTCTATTTTATCGCAGTCCTCCGGCAGAGGCGACGTAAACGGATGATGCATCGCAACATAGCGCTGCTCCTCCTCCGAATATTCGAACAGCGGGAATTCCGTGATCCACAAAAAGGCAAAGCGGCTTTCATCGATCAGGCCGAGCTTTTTTCCGAGCTCGCAGCGAAGCGCAGCAAGCACGGTATAGACGGTGTCGCTTTTTCCGGAAACGATACAGATCAAATCGCCCGTCCCGGCGCCTGTAAGCGTGATAATCGTCGAAATTTCTTCCGGGGTAAGAACCTTTGAAATCGAGGAACGGATTTCGTTCTCGCCCACCGAAATCCACGCCATGCCGCTTCCTCCCTGCGTTTTTACAAATTCCGTGAGCTTATCGATCTCTTTTCTGGAAAAATGCCCGGCCGGAGCGGCGATCGCTCTTACGGCGCCGCCCTCGTTTACGGCATTGGCAAAAATACCGAAGGAACAGCCGGCCGCAAAATCCGAGAGATCCGTAAGCTCAAGCCCGAATCGAATATCCGGCTTGTCGCATCCGAAGCGCCGCATCGCTTCCCGATACGGGATACGCGGAAACGGCGTTTCCAAATCGAGTCCGAGCGTTTCCGCAAAAAGCCGTTTCAGAAAGCCCTCATTGATTTCAATGACGTCGTCGATTCCGACGAAAGACATTTCAAGGTCGATCTGCGTAAACTCAGGCTGCCTGTCCGCACGCAGGTCCTCGTCGCGGAAGCACTTTGCAATCTGCATGTAACGGTCGAAGCCGGAAATCATCAAAAGCTGCTTAAACAGCTGAGGCGATTGCGGAAGCGCATAAAATTTCCCCCTGTGAATCCGACTGGGCACGAGATAGTCGCGAGCCCCCTCCGGCGTGCTTTTCGTCAGAAACGGCGTTTCGATCTCAATAAAACCGTTCTCCGCAAAATAGTCGCGCGCAGTTTTTGCGATCTGATGGCGCAGGAGCAGATTCCGCTGCAGCGAAGGCCTCCTGAGATCCAAGTAGCGGTATTTCAGCCTGGTCGCCTCGCTGACGCTTGCCTTGTCGTCGATATGGAACGGCGGCGTCTGCGCTTCATTTAAAATGCGGAGCTCCATTACGGCCACTTCGATCTCTCCCGTTTTCATTTTCGGGTTAAGCGCTTCGGGCGCTCTGCGCCTTATTGTTCCCTTTGCGGCCAAAACGTATTCGTTCCGTACAGAGGCGGCCTTTTCAAAAAGCGCGGCATCCGTGTCGGAATCAAACACAAGCTGTATGATTCCCGTGCGGTCTCTCAAATCTATAAAAATCAGGCTGCCCAAATTTCTTGTTTTTGCGGTCCAGCCTGTCAGTACGACTTCTTTTCCGATATCTGCCGCGGATAATTCTCCGTTATAGCAGGTTCTTTTCCATCCGTTCATCGTTTCTGCCATGTGTTTTCCTTCCCCTCATATCAAGTAAAATCAACAGAAATTTTATATTAAACGACGAAATCTGTCAATTCATTTTAACGTGACGATCGTCACGCCGGTATCGCCTTCTCCGAAGGATCCGAGGCGATAAGAGGCTACGGCTTTGCAGGTTTTCAGATATCCCTGGATGCCTGCTCGCAGAGCGCCCGTCCCCTTCCCGTGAATAATGGAGAACTGGCTTTGCTTTGCCAGGATGGCGTCGTGGATCTGCCGTTCTATGACGGGAATCGCTTCGTCTACCGTCATCCCGCGGACATCGAGCTCCGTTTTGATCGACAGCGCTTTCATTTGCGCGGCGCCGGATTTTTCGCGGTTTCCGGAAGCTCGCCGTGCTGCGGGTTCGGTCTCCCGGCGCAGATCGCCAAGCGGAACGTACAGCTTCATGATTCCCGCCTGGACGTACACGGTTCCATCCTTGCTCGGCGCCTTCAATACGGTCCCTTTTCCGTTTAAGCTCAGAATGCGGACCGTTTCTCCCTCCCGGAGGTTTTCCGGAGGACTGGAGTCCGTCAGATTATCCCGAAAAGCGCTGCCAAGCGCATCGTCCGTCTCGTCACAGAAATTTCGGAATTCTCTGGCAGCGGTTTCCGCTTCGCGCAGCGCCGAAGCCGGATTTTTTCCTTTCTCCAGCTCAGACGCGGTACGGCGAAGCTCGGAAAGTAATTTGTCGGAGGCGATTCTTGCCCTGCTCAGAACAGCGCGCGCATCTTCCCTCGCTTTTGCAAGCAGCTCGTTTTTTTGTTTGAGAAACGCTTCCTTCTCCTTTGCGATTTCTTCGCGAAGACGCGCGGAATCCCTGCGGAGCGTTTCTGCCTCTTCGCGATCCGTGTCGATCCGTTTGCGGCTGTCTTCAATTCCCCGCAGCATATCCTCGAAGCGAAGATCTTCGCTGGTCAAGAATTCCTTTGCGCGTTCTGTAATCTGCGGATCCAGTCCGAGCTTCTTCGATATTTCAAAGGCGTTGCTTTTCCCCGGCACGCCGATCAGCAGGCGGTAGGTCGGCCGCAGCGTTTCCGTGTCAAATTCGCATGAGGCGTTTATAAATCCGGGCGTCGTCGAAGCAAACACCTTCAGCTCGCTGTAATGCGTCGTAGCAAATACGCTTGCGCCCATCTGGTGCAGGCATTCGAGGATCGCCATGGCAAGCGCAGCGCCCTCTGTCGGATCGGTGCCGGCGCCAAGCTCATCGAGCAGAACCAAGGAATGTTCTCCGCAGCAGTCCAAAATCCGGACGATATTTTTCATATGCGCGGAAAAGGTGCTGAGGCTTTGTGAAATGCTCTGCTCGTCTCCGATATCCGCGTATACTCCATTATATATACTAAGCTCGCTCTTTTCCTTTGCCGGAATCAGCAGCCCGGACTGCATCATCAGCGTCAGAAGGCCGACTGTTTTGAGCGCTACGGTTTTGCCTCCGGTGTTCGGACCGGTAATCAGCATGGCTTCCCGTTCGGACAGAAATACGGTGATGGGAACGACGCGCTCTTTTGGGATCAGCGGATGCCTTGCGGAAAGCAGGGAAATTTTGCCGGATTCGTTCAAAAGCGGACGTACGGCTTTCTGATCCAGCGCGAGCCTGGCTTTTGCAAATGTAAAATCCAAAAAAGAAATCACTTCAAGATTATGCAGAAGCACGCTTTCCTTTTCTCCGACTTCTTCGGAGAGCTCTGAAAGAATCCGCTTGATTTCTTCCGCTTCTCGAACCTTCAGCTCCCGGATCCGGTTGTTCGCCTCCACCACGAAGGCCGGTTCAATAAACAGCGTCTGTCCGGAAGCAGACGTATCATGTACGATTCCGTTGATTTCGCCCCGGAATTCCGTCTTGACGGGGATGCAGTACCGATCGCCGCGCATTGTCACCACCGCATCCTGTATGGATTTTGCATAACGAGAGGAATGAAGCAGATCGTTTAGCTTCTCTTTGATTGCGGTCTGCGCGGAAAGAATTTGTTTTCTGACGGCGTAAAGCTCCGGACTTGCTTCATCGGCGATTTCCTCTTCAGAAACGATGCAGCGGTTGATTTTTTCTTCCAGCAATCTGTTCTCCGAAAGCTCAGAGATGAATGCGGAAACGGAATTTTCCGCATCGCTCTCTGCGGAGGCATTGTACTGGAGCATGCGTCTGCAGGCGCGGAGCAGTCCGGATACGCTGAGCAGCTCGGAGAGGCTCAGCACGGCTCCCGTCGCACCGCGGCGAAGCGCGCCCCGAAGATCCTTTATTCCGGCGAGCGGAGGCATTCCGCGCTTTATGATAAAGAATACGGCGTCTTCCGTTTCACCCAGCGCTTTCCGGATTTCGTCCGGCGCCGTCATCGGCCGCAGCGTTCGGATCCGCTCTTTGGCCAGCTCGCAGCTGGCCAGGGCTTCCAGCCTTTCCAGAATGATATTATATTCAAGTGTTTCCAGTGTCTTTTCTAGCAGCAAGAGATCAGATCCCCTCCCATGCATTCGCAGCAGCAATCTGCGCAAATCAGAGAGGTGCAGCAGTCACAGGCGCTGTCCGTATTCCGATAGCCTCTTCCGTAGGATTGATTTCGGTAGGTATTTGCCGTATTCTGCATGGAATGATACGCTCTTTGATATGTGCCGTTGGACGGATCCATATTGACTGCTGTCTGATAATACTGCCTTGCGTTGTCGTACCAGCCGCGTCTTTTTGCTATTTCGCCCATCAAATAATACCAATATGCGGTTCTGTAGGCGGCGGGCATGCGCTCAAGCTCGCTTTGCGCCTCGTCAAGCCGGTTGGCTTTGATGGCCTGCACGATCCGGCTGAACGCGGCGTCTCCGCTGTCGTACGTTCCCGCATCATAATAAGAACCGCCCTGCTGTGTTTTTCCGCTTGCGCGTTCCTTCATGATCGTGTCGTATGCTAAGTTGATTTCCTTGATTTTTTCGGAAGCAAGATCGGAAAGAGGATTGTCCACGTATTTATCGGGATGATATTTCTTAACGAGCTCCCGGTATGCTTTCTTGATTTCTTCGTCGCTTGCGTTCTCACTTACGCCTAAAACCTCATAGGGGTTCATTCATTTCACCGCTTTCGTTGTTCTTTCCCGCCTGGCAGCCGCCGCATTTCAGCTCGGTCGTATGCCGCATGCCGATGTAAAATAAATTATCTGCTACGCCTTTTGCGTTTCTGTAATTCAAATTTTCAGCTTCGTTTTTCTCTGCGACGGCCTCTGTCAGCCGTTCCCATGCATCGGCGCAGTGCGCAAGACACATTTCCAAAATGAATTTTACCTCCGCGGCATCGAAGCGTTCTCCGTAACGGCATGCAAGCACGTTATAACGGTTTTTCCTTCTGTCCTCAGAAAGGTCGGCTGCCGCGTCAATCAAGTAAATCCATTTTCCGACATTATACCCTATTTTGCCGAGTAAATCCAATATTGTCGGTTCGGAGCAAAAAACGTCGCTGTCCTTCCACATAAAAAGATCGGCCATCATGGATGCGAAGGGCTCGCAGGCCGCGTCGATGGAACTGCAGCCTTCTTTTTCAAGCTTTGTCAATTCCCGAATCGAAAAATAAACGGCATCTGCCGCGATCGGATATTTTGCAGCCGCTTTCCGAAATGCTCTGCGGATCGCAGTGCTTCCCGCTTTTGCAGCCAGATTTTTATCGTCGTGCCAGCTGTCCAGTAATTTAAAATACATCATTAAAACGTTGACGCCGGCGGCGTAGTCCACGGCTTCGTTTCGGATCACCGCGTCTGATTTCTTCTGGGGGTGCGCGATGCAGTTTTTTCGCAGAACTTCCGGCGTGCTGATCTTTCCTGCGGCAATATTCAAAATCAGGGAAAGCACAGAGGTTTCGTTTACCAGCCCGAAGCGCGGAAGCTGACCAAAATTGCGGCTTATGCTTTTGCACACGCCGCAATAATACATTTTATAGCAGTCATATTCTCTGAATTTCAGCTCTGGCTTGAAGGGAACCGCATATCCGAATATGGAAAAACACCCCTTTGTTATTATAAAGAGAGCATTTTGCTCGTTTCGATCATCGACTCGTCAATGTGTTTCTTCATGCTCAGCGCTTCTTCAATATCGATGGCGATATATTGCTCGTTCTTTTCGGCAATGATCTTATTTTTCTGCCCTTCCTGGAGGAGCTCCGTCGCTTTGACCGCCATCAGGCTTGCGGCGACGCGGTCTCGGACCGTAGGGCTGCCGCCCCTTTGCTGATGGCCCAGGATCGTCGTCGTCGTGGAAATTCCGGTAATCGCATGGATTTCCTTCGCAATTTCCATCGTTCCGCCGACACCTTCGGCAATAATGACGATATAATGATGCTTGCCCCTGTTCCGGCATCCGATGATGGGCTGTATGATATCCGTGTCAATATTGAATTCCTTTTCCGGGAGAATACAGGCCTCTGCGCCGTCTGCGATGGCACAGTGAAGCGCAATATATCCCGCGCCCCGCCCCATGACCTCCACAACGCTGCAGCGCTCATGGGAAAACGCAGTGTCTTTGATTTTATCGATCGCGTCTTTCACGGTATTCAGAGCCGTATCAAAACCGATCGTATAATCCGTGCAGTCGATGTCGTTGTCGATTGTAGCCGGAATTCCGATGACGTTTACCCCCTCCCGCGCAAGATCGCGCGCCCCCCGGAAGGAGCCGTCTCCGCCGATTACGACAATGGCATTGAGCTTGAATACCTCTGCCATACGCGCGGCTCTTTTAACGCCCTCAGGAGAATTAAATTCCTTGCTCCGGGAGGTCTGCAGAATCGTTCCGCCCCTGCTGATGATTTCGGATACGCTTCTGAGGTTCATTTCAAACATTTCACCGTTCAAAAGTCCCTCGTAGCCTTTTCTGATCCCATATACCTGAAATCCTCTGTAAATTCCGGATCTTACTACGGCTCTGATTGCGGCGTTCATGCCGGGCGCATCGCCTCCGGAAGTAAGAACACCGATTCTTTTTATCTCCATAAAATGGCCTCCAGACGTTAAATTCTACGGAAATTAATTATACTATAATCACGTAAGCGTTTCAAGCTCTTTCATAACCTCTTCCGATGCGTTCATGTATCCGGAATAAACACAATTTCCGGTTTCCTGATCGATCAGCTTTACAGGCGTTCTCCCGGAAAAAAATTTTACAAACGCCAATATGCGCTTTGCGTTTTCACGGGTAACGTTCAAAATCGTCTCCTTTGGCGGCTCGGTCTCGGCCGACGCCGGAGCGTTCATATTCTGAAGATAATCCGGAAGACCAAAGATTTGATCGGGAAGAATTTTGGGCGTGTCGTCCTCCCGCAGACTCAGTCTCCCCTTCACAAGCACAAGGTTTTCCGGATACAGAAGCCCTGTAAATTTCTCATAAATTTTAGGAAATATCAGCAGCTCGCACGTTCCGTATAAGTCTTCAAGCGTTCCGAATGCCATCATGGCATTATTTTTTGTGACCTTCTTTTTCACGGAAGTCAGAATCCCGCCGATCTGCACGGTCATTCCATCCTTGATGCCGGAGGAGAAGGATTTGTCCATGCCCTCCAGCTCTTCCTCGCTGTCCGCAATCAGATCCGTGGATTTGAGATTCGAAATTTTTCCGAGAAGCTCCGCGTAGCCTTCAAGAGGGTGACCGGAAAGATAAATTCCCAGCATTTCCTTTTCCATGGAAAGAAGATCTGCTTTGGAAAATTCAGGAATATCGGGATAACGCTCGGAATCGTCCGGCTCGCTGCTTTCTTCCTCAAATAAATCAAACAGGGAAACCTGGCCCTCCGCTCTGTTTTTCATTGCAGCGGCGGTATTTTCCATAATCGATTCAAATGTTTTAAAGAGCTGCGAGCGCTTTACTCCGAGCGAGCCGAAAACGCCGGCTTTGATGAAGCTTTCCACACAGCGTTTATTGATTTCCGTACAGGCCGTGCGCTCGCAGAATTCGCCGAAGCTCTGAAACGGTCCGTGTTCATCGCGTTCTTTTGTAATCAGATCTACAACATGCGCGCCGACATTTTTGACTGCGGCAAGTCCGAATACAATACTGCCGTCCTTTACCGTGAATTTTCCGTAGCTCAGATTGATATCCGGAGGCAGAATTTTAATGTTCATCTGCCTGCATTCTTCGATATATTGTGCGATTTTATCTGTGCGGTCCATAAAGCTGTTCAGCAGCGCCGCCATAAACTCCACAGGATAATACGTTTTCAGCCAGGCCGTTTCATAGCCGACTACGGCGTAGCAGGCGGCGTGCGCTTTGTTGAAGGCGTAGCTGGCAAAATCGATCATCTGATCAAATATTTTGTTGGAAATATCGGGAGCCACTCCGTTCTTTTCCGCGCCGGCAATAAAATTTACGCGTTCCTTTTCCATAACGTCGTGCTTCTTTTTCGCCATGGCTCTTCTGACGAGATCGGACTGTCCCATCGTATATCCCGCAAGATCGCGCACGATCTGCATTACCTGCTCCTGATAGATTATGCAGCCGTACGTTACGTTCAGGATCGGCTCCAAAATAGGATGGAGATACTTGATCCGTTCCGGATTTTTTTTGTTTTCGAGATATTGCGGGATCTGATCCATGGGCCCGGGCCGATACAGCGCGATCCCCGCAATGATGTCCTCCAGATTTCCCGGCTGAAGCTCCGTAATAAAGCGCGTCATGCCGGGGCTTTCCAGCTGAAAAATCCCAAGCGTTTTCCCATCTGAAATCGTTTTGTAAACGTTTGGATCATCCATGGACATCGCGTCGAAATCAACGGTGACGCCGTGCTGCTTCTGCACAAGCTCAATGGCGTCCTGAATCACGGTAAGCGTTCTGAGACCGAGAAAGTCGACTTTCAGAAGGCCCAGCTTTTCCAGCACAGCCATTGGGAACTGCGTTACAACGCTGTCTCCTGTTTTATGGACCGGTACGTAATCCGTGACGGGATCTTTTGTGAGCACCACGCCCGCCGCATGAGTAGATGCATTGCGCGGCATTCCCTCCAGCTGCATGGCGGTATCGAGCAGGTCTTTGACCGTTTCATCCGTTTCATATCTTGTGCGGAGCTCTGGGTTATGCGCAATCGCGCCTTCTATAGTGGTCGTCTTTCCGGGCGACATCGGAATCATTTTGGCGATGACGTCTACATCGGAATACGGAACGTCGAGCACCCTTCCGACATCTCGTACGGCGCCGCGCGCCGCCATCGTACCAAACGTAATGATTTGTGCGACACGGTCCTCCCCGTATTTGCGCACGACGTAATCGATTACTTCTTTCCTTCGTTCATCGCTGAAATCGACGTCGAAATCCGGCATGCTGATTCGTTCGGGATTCAGGAAGCGTTCAAACGCCAGGTTGTATTTTAAAGAGTCGATATTCGTAATTTTAAGGCAATACGCGACCAGACTGCCCGCTCCGGAGCCTCTTCCGGGACCAACTGTGATGCCGTTGTCTTTTGCGAATTTGATAAAATCCCATACGATCAGATAATATTCCGCATACCCCATCGTATTGATCACAGACAGCTCGTATTCCAGGCGCTCCGCGACGTCTTTGGGAAGCGGTGCTCCGTAGCGGAACGCGGCGCCCTCATACGTCAGCTTTCGGAGATATTCCGCGGAGGACAGTCCGCCGGGAATATCGAACTGCGGTAATACGGGACGGCCGAAGGTAATTTCCACATTGCATTCTTCGGCAATTTTAACGGTATTTTCCAGCGCGTCGCGTCTTACCGGGAACAGTTCCGCCATTTCCTCCGGCGTCCGAAGATACACTTGGTCCGTATTAAATTTCATACGATCCGGATCATTGTATTTTTTGCCCGTCTGCACGCACATCAGAATATCCTGCGCCCTGGCATCGGAATGATCAATAAAATGTACGTCGTTTGTGGCGATCAGAGGGAGCCCCGTCTCTTCCGCAATCCGGATCAGTCCCTTGTTTACGATTCTCTGCTCTTCCAGACCGTTGCTCTGAAGCTCCAGATAATAGCCTGCGTTTTCAAAAATCGAAGCATATTCCAGCGCAAGCTTTTTGGCCCCCTCGTAATCGCCTTTTAAAATCAGCTGCGGGACGTCTCCGACGAGGCAGGCGGAAGAGCAGATGACGCCCTCGGCGTATTCCCGCAGAAGCGCAAGATCAACGCGCGGCTTATAATAATAGCCCTCCGTAAATGCTTTTGATACGATCCGGATCAGATTGTGATATCCGGTATTGTTCTTCGCAAGCAGCAGCAGATGGCCGTACTCGTTATCGACGCCGGGGGCTTTGTCAAAGCGCGTTCGCTTTGCCGTATAAACCTCGCAGCCGATAATGGGCTTGACGCCGACGCTTTTGCAGGCTTCATAGAATTCCACGACGCCATACATGACGCCGTGGTCGGTAATGGCAAGCGCATCCATGCCGCGCTCTTTACAGGCGGCTGCAAGCTCTTTGATCCTGCAGGCGCCGTCCAAAAGGCTGTATTCGGTATGGACGTGGAGATGAACGAATCCGGTCTTCAAAGCGTCCATTTTACTTTTTGATGATCGGCATAATTTTCCCGAGGACTTCTTCTTTTAATTGGACGGCCTTGCCATGCGCTTCGTCTAAATTGTCCGCGATACCGCCGAAATAAATCTTGATCTTCGGCTCCGTTCCGGAAGGACGCAGACAGAACCATCGATCGCCATAATTAAACGTCAGTACATTTGAGGACGGAAGCGTCGTTTTTTCTTTAGACGCGATGCTGCCGTCTTTGTTGAATTTTATTACTTCTGAGGATTGGATATCCGTATATTCTGCGGGAACTGCGGCGAGAAATTTTCCGTTTGCTTCACGGACGGTATCCATAATTTTCCGAATCATTCGCAGTCCGGATTCGCCCTTGAGGTTGATGGAAACCTGCATTTCGTTGTGATAGCCGTATTTTTTATAAATATCGTCCAGCGCCTCGAAAAGCGTTTTCCCTAGCGCCGCATAATGCGCGGCTGCCTCCGCCGCGAAAAGGCATCCCGCCACGGCGTCTTTGTCTCTTGCGTATGTGCCGGGCAAATAACCGTAGCTTTCTTCAAAACCGAAAAGAAAATTCTTGTCTCCGTGTTCGTCAAGCTCCATAATTTTCTCCCCGATGAATTTAAAGCCTGTTAAAACGTCGACATATTCAATGCTGTTCGCCTCGCAGATGCGTTTTGTCAGCCTTGTGGAAACCACCGTAGATACGACGAACGGATTGACCGGCATCATTTTGCGCGCATTGCGGCTTTCAATAATGCGTTCGAGGAGCAGCACGCCGATTTGGTTTCCGTTGAGCATCGCATAGCCGCCGTCCGGGGTTTTTGCATATACGCCGGTTCTGTCGGAGTCAGGATCCGATGCGAGCACGAGATCGGCCTGAACTTCTTTCGCAAGCGCAAGCGCCATCTCAAAAGCCGCCGGATCTTCGGGATTTGGAAGCTTTACCGTCGGGAAATCGCCGTCCGGCTGCATTTGTTCTTTTACCGTATGCAGATCCGAAACGCCGCATTCTTTGAGCAGCTCCGGAATCCATTTTGCGCCGGCGCCATGCAGCGGCGTATAGACGACCGTTATTTGGGCGGCGTTCTTCTTAAAGCCCTCTTTGTCGGCAATCAGTTTTTTGATTTCTTTCAGATAGAGCGCCTTAAGATTGGAATCGACATATTTGATGTTGTTCCCGTTTTTGAAAAAATCAAAGCTGAAGGACGGTACCTTGGTATAATCCGTGATGGAAAGCATAATTCGGGAAATCTGCTCGCTGTCGGTCAGGGAAAGCTGCGCCCCGTCCGCACCGTATACCTTGTACCCGTTATATTCTTTCGGATTATGGCTCGCAGTGATCATTACGCCTGCGGCGCAGCGGAGCTGCCGGACGGAAAAGGAAAGGAATGGTACCGGGACGATTTCCGTATGAAGATATACCTTGATCCCGTTCCCTGCAAATACGGCTGCCGCTTCCTTGGCGAATTCTTCGGAAAAATTGCGGCTGTCATAGCCGATGACAACGCCGTCCTTCTTCGCTTTCGAGCCCTTGGAAAGAAGATGCGCCGCGATTGCCGTACTCAGCCGGCGCACGACGTATTTGTTCATTCTGTTTGTACCGGCGCCGATGATCCCCCGGATCCCCGCGGTGCCGAAATCAAGCTCTTTATAGAATCGGTCTCTGATTTCGGAATTGTCGCCTGCAATTCCCTCTAGTTCTTTTCTGGTGGCTTCGTCAAAATAACGATTCGTCGCCCACTGTGTGTATGTCATGCCTATATCCATGCAGTCTGTCGCCCCTTTATCATTTTATCGCGTTTCATTATACATGAAACGCGATAAAAATACAAACCGTTATCTTGTAAGCGGCTTCTCTTATACGCCGGAATAGGCGGAAAATCCTCCGTCTACGGGAACGACGACGCCTGTTACAAATCCGGAGGCTTTGCTGTTGGTAATCCAAAGCAGCGTACCGATCAGCTCTTCCGGCTCTCCAAAGCGGTTCATGGGCGTTGCGCGCAGGATTTTTTCCGTCCGTTCTGTCGGATTCCCGTCCTTATCAAACAACAGATCCCGATTCTGCTTCGTCACAAAAAAGCCGGGAGCGATCGCGTTGACACGGATATTCTCTTTTGCAAAATGAACGGCAAGCCATTGCGTAAAATTGGATACAGCAGCCTTCGCGGCACTGTAGGCGGGAATTTTGGTCAGCGGCCGGTACGCGTTCATAGAGGAAATGTTCACGACGGAGCAGCCTTCCCTTCCCAGCATATCCGGAACAAATACCTGCGTGGGAAGCAGCGTCCCCATAAGATTTAAATTGAATACGAAATCGAATCCGGCTTTGTCAAGGTTGAAAAAGGTCATGATGTCGTTTCTTTTTTCATCTTCGATTTTGTAGGTTTCATGAGCGGTTATGCATTTAGGGCTGTTTCCGCCTGCTCCGTTGATCAGAACCGTGCATTTGCCCAGATCCCGTAAAATTTTCTGGTGAACCTCTTCCAGGTTGTCTCTGTCCAGAACGTTTGCTTTGTATGCTTTGGCCGTTATGTTCTTTATTGATTTATTTTTGCTGATTTCCTCGGCGGCAGCTTTTGCTGCGTCCTCGTTGAGATCCAGCAGCGCGACGTCATATCCTGCTCCCGCCATCGCTTTGGCAAAGCAGGAACATAGAACGCCGCCCGCCCCCGTGATAACCGCTAATTGATTCATTTTATGCATCTCCTTTTATAATCAAATTTGCCAAAAGGCTTTTTCTTCTATTATAAACGCATTCCGAACAATTGACAACCACTTTTGCATATGCTATCATAAACGCGTTTTCGGGGTGTAGCGCAGTTGGTAGCGCGCGACATTTGGGATGTTGAGGCCGCAGGTTCGAATCCTGTCACTCCGACCAGTTTTTGCAGAAGAACCGCCTATTTAGGCGGTTCTTCTGCGTTAGAAGTTCAGTTGTTGAAATTGTTCTAACCACGTAGCAAGTGTGGTCAGACGGTCAAAATAGCGGTAGCAGTCATGGCAGAGAAAAGTCGCACAAATTGCTAAATCCTTCAATTGTTCCAAACAATGTGGATTACGGTGCTCGATGGAGAAATCACAAAAGATGAGCGAGTTTCGGCGCACACAAACACATTTTCCGTTTTTTCGAGAGAGGATGTTACGCCAGCGCTTATTTCATTGTTTATGCGGCTCAATTTTTGAGTTCTTCCCTGCGGCAAAATCGCCCAATGTCAAGGCATGAAACTGGTCGGAAGCACTTTTAATACAAATCCAATCTCACACAAATCCCAAAAGACGAAAGGTTTTCTTGAAACAAGCAGGGCAAAAGAGTTCTAAAGAGGAACTGGCGGAGCACTGGAAAGCGTAAAACAGGGGACAAAAGTTCTATTTGAAAGTGCGGACTCATGTTTGGGACCACATTCCCAAACATGCGAATCCCACACACCGAGCCAAACACTACCAAACAGGACTAAAGAGCATCAAAAAGCAGTAAAAAGCATCGTTTTTTCTCTGGCTTTCTTTTGTCGTCCTAAATGCGAGAATATCTCAAATACGCTCAATCGGGTATTCTACTTATTTTGTTTGGATTCATTGATATGATACCTAAAAAGTAGACATTAAAATATAGGACACCTTGATGTATAAT
>ERZ1673695.255-NODE-255-length-90942-cov-5.498190_pt1 | contig 90942 bp, 78 predicted proteins | sample MGYA00580225_ERZ1673695 | MGnify/ENA primary metagenome ERZ1673695 (study PRJEB41218, sample SAMN15661739) | gut metagenome | host: Homo sapiens | place: Canada: London | collected 2015-08-20/2019-03-30 | study: EMG produced TPA metagenomics assembly of... | reverse complement strand
GACTTTTCATAACTGCAAACCTATAATGAAGTAACATAGGCAATACCGCATAAGGTTCACTTGCCGGTTTTGTCTATACTTTTGCAGACATAAAAGGAGGCATCCTATGATGCAGCAGCAAACAAGCAAGCAAATCGCCATGCATGTATCTGTCATTTCCATTGTATGGAACATTATTCTGTCCGCTTTCAAGCTTTTTGCGGGTATTATCGCCCATTCCAATGCCATGATCTCCGATGCAGTGCATTCTGCATCCGACGTATTTTCCACCATCATTGTCATGATCGGCGTCAACATCTCCAGCAAGGAGCGGGATGCGGATCATCCCTACGGCCACGAGCGCTTTGAGAGCCTTGCCGCCATCGTCCTGGCGCTGGTGCTGCTGGCAACCGGACTTGGCATCGGCTATGTGGGAGTCTGTGACATCATCGGCGGAAAAAATGCGGAACTGGAGATCCCCGGTATGCTTGCGCTGGTGGCAGCGATCCTGTCCATTGTTATCAAAGAGCTGATGTACCATTACACGGTGCATTACGCCAAGCAGATTCACTCCGATGCCCTGAAGGCGGATGCCTGGCACCACCGCTCCGATGCGTTCTCCTCTGTGGGAAGTTTAGTGGGCATTCTTGGCGCAAGACTGGGCTTTCCGGTGCTGGATGCAGTGGCAAGCGTGGTCATCTGTCTGTTTATCCTCAAAGCATCTGTTTCCATTCTCCGGGATGCAGTCAGCAAGCTGATCGACCGTGCCTGTGACCCCAAGGTGGAGGAGGCTATGGCAGAGGAGATTCTGGCAGTTCCGGATGTGCTGGGGCTGGACGATCTGCGCACCCGTATGTTCGGGCCGAAAATTTATGTGGACGTGGAGATCAGCGCCGATGAAAATCTGCGGCTCAAGGATTCCCACGCCATTGCGCAAAATGTACATGACAGACTGGAGGAAAAGTTCCCCTCCATCAAGCACTGCATGGTGCATGTGAACCCGGCGGAATCCTCCGCTCCGGATACCCATGCCCCTGCATAATAACCCTGCGCCCTGTCCGGTTCCCTCTCTCACAAGACCGGACGGGGATACACTTGCCGCAGCGGGATCCAAGCCGCATGCTGCAAAATAAAAATTGTGAGGAATAGAATATGAATATCGTTATCGCACAATCCGGCGGCCCTACCTGCGCCATCAATGCCACCCTGGCAGGCGTATACCTGGAAGCATGCAAGCATCCGGAAATTGAAAAAATCTACGGCTCCCGCAACGGCATTGAGGGTATCCTCCATGAGCGCCTGGTAGATCTGCGCACGTTGCTGCCGGATGCGAAACAGGTGGATCTGCTCTGCCGCACCCCTTCCACTGCGTTAGGCTCCTGCCGGGTAAAGCTGCCCCTTGCGGAGGAGAATACCACACCCTATGAAACCATTCACAACGCTCTGAAAGCCCATAGCATTGACGCCTTTTTCTACATCGGCGGCAATGATTCCATGGATACAGTGGCAAAGCTGTCGGCATATCTTACCTCCGTCAACAGCCCTATCCGTGTCATTGGCATTCCCAAAACCATTGACAATGATCTGATGTATACGGATCACACACCGGGCTTCGGCTCCGCAGTGAAGTATGTGACCACCACCCTGGCGGAAATCGCCCAGGACAGTGCGGTCTACAACCTGCCCTCTGTCACCATTGTGGAGATCATGGGACGGGATGCCGGCTGGCTCACCGCCTCCACCTGCCTGTTGCATCATAACGGTCTGGAGGCACCCCATCTGATCTACCTGCCGGAGATCCCCTTCAGCACAGAACGGTTCATGTCGGATGTGCGCCGGATGCACGCAAGTCACAAGTCCGTGATCGTAGCAGTCTCCGAAGGGGTACGCCTCAGCGAGGGCGGATATGCTGCAGATGATTTCCAGTCCGGTGAGAACGATGCCTTCGGGCACAAGTACCTGGCTGGCGTGGGCAAATACCTGGAAAATATGGTGCGGAAGCATCTGGGCTGTAAGGTGCGCTCCATCGAGCTGAACGTGATGCAGCGCTGTGCAGCGCATCTTGCCTCTGAAACAGATATTTCCGAATCCTTGCAGGTGGGAGCCTGCGCCCTGTGTACCATGCTGGAGGGCAAAAGCGGTTGTATGATGACATTGCAGCGTACCGGAGATGCGCCATACGGCATCACCGTTTCCGCTGTGGAGGCACAGCGTGTGGCAAACCGGATCCGTCTGTTTCCCCAGGAATGGATCACGCCTGACGGCAACGGAGTCTGTGACGAGGCGATCCCCTACTTCCTGCCCCTGATCCAGGGGGAGCGGCAGCCCATCATGCGCAACGGCATGCCGGTGCATTTTATTCTGTAATTCAGAAAGGAATTTCTATGACTTGTAAAAACTGTGGTACGGACAATCCGGAGCAATCCATCTTCTGCAACCACTGTGGCCAACTGCTGACGGATCAGCCTGTCTCCCAGCCGGAACAGGTGCCTGCCATGCCCCAGAGTATGCAGGATATGCCAGAAGAAGTGCAGTTAACTATGCCGGAGGAAACGGAAGAACCCAAACGCTCTCCGCAACCGGTGATCGTAGCCATGCTCCTGCTGCTAACAATTGTAGGTCTGGCAGCCGGTGTGATCTATTACATGACCCGGGACAAACAGACGGAGGAAAGCTCCCGTGACAGCAACGCTCTGGTGATTGATCTCATTACCACCACAACCCATACCAAGCCTGTTGTGACAACCATTGCATCTGCGGCCACCACGGAAACTACCACAGTGACCACCATCACCACACAGCCGGAGGAAGTCACAACAGAAGCCGCCACAACGACTGCACCAACCATCACGACGGACGCACCGACCCAGAATACGAAGCCTGCAAAAACGACCGCTCCCGGAACCAAACCGGACACAGGGGTCACGGCGCTGCGTCCGGCAAATCCATTACCTCTGTCCTCTGTCACAGGAGACTGGACCATGTGTCCGGATGATCTGGGACTTGAGGAATCTATGCAAGCGATCCTCACCATTGGCACCAACGGAAAGCTGACATTGAATATTTCGACCAATGGACAAGAAATGATGTCGGACAGTCTCCCCTATTCCTATGATCCGGACACTCACCTGCTCCAGGCTGTGCAAGACGGAGAAACCGCCTATTTGTTTCTGGAGCTTACGAATTCCAATACTTTGCGCATGTATTCATACGATTTGTCTACGGGCATCAATTTAACTGATTTTGTGATTATGGTTCGGCAATAAACACCATCAAATTGACCTTTCCCGCAAAGGGAAGGTCAATTTCTTTTGTGAGGTATGCCGATTGACTTTCCGGGCAGGATATACTATAATGGTGGAAAACAATTAAACGGTTAATTGTTAGCTAGTAACGAAAGGAGGATGCCCATTGAAATCATACAGTGGTCTGGTAGGAAAGATGGAACGGGTACATCTGCTTCGGCGGATGTTTTCACAGCAGCTCACCAACAACACCACTCTGCATTTCGGTCAGGTGCCGGTGCTGCTGTACATCTGGAAGCATGACCGATGCACACAGGTGGATCTGGCAGAAGCACTGCATGTGACCCCTGCGTCCATTGCCACTTCCACAAAGCGCCTGCAAAAGGCGGGCTATCTGACCAAAACCATAAACGAGGACAATCTGCGGTGCAAGCAGTTGTCCATTACAGAAGAAGGCAAACGAGCGCTGGAACTGCATAAGGCATCCTTTGATGCCTTTGAGGAGGCGGCTTTTTCCGGATTCAGTGAACAGGAACTGAACACCCTGGCTAATTACCTGGATCGGATCGCCCAGAACATGGCGCAGCATATCGGAGAGGAACTGCCCCCGGACAATTTCTTTGCCATGCAGGCATTTCTCAACCGGGTGATGGAGCAAGCAAAGTAAGGAGGAACCGAACTTGATCAAAAAACTACTCTCCTGTGTGGGAGAATACAAAAAATATGCGATTCTGACGCCCATTGTCATGATTGGTGAGGTTGTCATGGAGGTACTGATCCCCCTGGTCATGGCAAAGATCATTGACGTAGGAATCCAGGGCGATGGCGGCATCAGCTACACCGTCAGAATGGGCTGCCTGATGATCGGTATGGCGCTGCTGTCCCTGTGCTCCGGTGCGCTGGGTGGCAAGCTGGGCGCAAAGGCGGCAATGGGCTTCGGCAAGAACGTCCGGGCAAAGCTGTTCTATAAGATACAGGATTTCTCCTTTGCCAACATGGATAAGTTCTCCACCGCATCCCTGGTGACCCGTCTGACAACGGACGTGACCAATACACAGAATGCATTTATGATGATGATCCGCATGGCTGTCCGTGCCCCCATCATGTTAATCAGCGCTCTGATCCTTGCTTGTCTCATCAATGCAAAACTGGCAGTGGTATTCCTGGTGGCGATCCCGATTCTGGGCATTTCCCTGTATCTGATCGCTTCCCGTGCAATGCCTCGTTTTGAAAAAATGCTCCGCAGCTACGATACCATGAATGCCTCCGTACAGGAGAACCTGACCGGCATCCGGGTGGTAAAGGCATTTGTCCGGGAGCCCAAGGAAATCAGCAAGTTTGAAGCCAATGCGGATGAAGTACGCCGTACCCAGATGCAGGCGGAAAAGCTGGTCATCCTGAATATGCCCATTATGCAGCTTTGCATGTATGGCTGTATTCTGGCGGTACTCTGGTTCGGCGGAAAGATGGTCATCGGCGGCACCTTTGCCATTGGTGAGCTGTCCAGCTTCATTTCCTATGTGACCCAGATCCTCATGTCCCTGATGATGATCGCCATGGTGTTTATTATGACCATCATCTCTCTGGCTTCCGCACGGCGTATAGTGGAAATCTTCGACGAGGACATCGACATCAAGGACAATCGGACCAACCCGGATCTCAAGTGTGAGGATGGCTCCATCTCCTTCCGGGATGTATGCTTCAGCTACGCCAAGGACGGGGAAAACCTGACCCTGAGCCATATCAACCTGGACATTCACCCGGGTGAAACCATCGGTATCATTGGCGGCACAGGCTCTGCCAAGACCACCCTGGTGCAGCTGATTCCCCGGCTGTATGATGTATACAGCGGCGAACTGCTGGTGGGCGGTCACAATGTGAAGGATTACACCCTGGATCACCTGCGGAATGAAGTGGCTATGGTACTGCAAAAAAATGTGCTGTTTTCCGGAACGATCAAGGAAAACCTCCGGTGGGGGGATGCCAACGCAACGGATGAGGAACTGGTTGCCGCATGCAAAGCGGCGCAGGCTCACGATTTCATCACACAATTCCCGGACGGCTATGACACCATGATCGAACAGGGCGGCACCAACGTTTCCGGCGGTCAGAAGCAGCGGCTTTGTATTGCCCGGGCACTGCTGAAAAAGCCCAAGATCATCATTCTGGATGATTCCACCAGCGCTGTGGACACCGCAACGGACTCCAAGATCCGGCAAGCGTTCCGGGAGCAGCTGAAGGATACCACTACCATTATCATTGCACAGCGTATTTCCTCCGTTTGCGATGCAGACCGGATCTTAGTTCTGGACAACGGCAGGATCGATGCATTCGGCACCCACGAGGAACTGCTGGCGGGCAATGAGATCTACCAGGAAGTTTACAACAGCCAGCAAAGCGGCGCAGCAAAGGAGGGATTGTAATGCCGGGGCCCACCAGAAAACCCATGCAAAAGCCCCAGAACGTGGGGGCAACTTTAAAGCGGATCTTTCAGTATATGGCGGCAAGCAAGGGCTTGCTGATCGGTGTGTTCCTTGCTATTCTGTGCAGTGCATTGGCACAGATCATCGGCACATCCTTCCTGCAAAAGGTTATCGACAATTATCTGGAGCCCATGCTCAAGGCATACAGCTCGGAGCTGATGACCGGCTTTATCCGCACCCTGCTGCTGATGGCAGGCGTATATCTAATCGGTGCCGCATGCACCTACTTCTATCAGCGGGTCATGATCAGCATTGCCACCCGGACACTGTACAAGATCCGGACGGATATGTTCAACAAGATGGAGCATCTGCCCATCCGGTTCTTTGACACCCATGCCCATGGGGATCTGATGAGCCACTACACCAACGATACGGACACCATCCGTGAAATGCTCAGCAATACGGTGACCCAGTTCATCTCCTCCTCCATTACGGTGGTGGGCGTATTCATCATGATGATTTACTACAGCTGGCAGTTGACCATCCTGGTGATCCTGACTCTGATACTGATGCTGTTCATCATTGCCAAGATCGGTGGCAAGAGCGGCGCATACTTCAAGAAACAGCAGCAGGAAATCGGTAAGGTCAATGGCTATATTGAGGAGCTGATCGAAGGACAGAAGGTGGTCAAGGTATTCTGCCACGAGCCGGAATGCAAGGCGGAATTTGATGCGCTGAATGCGGATCTTTGCGATGCAGCCACCAACGCAAACACCTTTGCAAACATTCTGATGCCCATTATGGGAAACCTGTCCCATGTGCACTACGCAGTGACAGCCATCGTAGGCGGTATCCTTGCCATCAACGGGGTGCTGAGCCTTGGTACGGTGGTGGTATTCCTTCAGTACACCAGAAGCTTCTCCCAGCCGGTGACCCAGCTGTCCCAACAGTTCAATGCGGTGCTGACCGCCCTGGCTGGTGCAGAGCGTATCTTCCGTCTGATCGATGAGGAGCCGGAGGTGGATGACGGCTATGTAACGCTGGTAAACGCAGAGCTTGCGTCGGACGGAACTCTGACGGAAACCGATCACCACACCGGTATCTGGGCATGGAAGCATCCCCATCATGACGGCACCCTGACCTATACAAGGGTGGCTGGCAATGTGGAATTTGACGATGTGACCTTCGGCTATGAGCCCAACAAGACAGTTCTGAAGGATGTAAGCCTGTATGCAACCCCCGGTCAGAAGATTGCCTTTGTGGGATCCACCGGTGCTGGGAAAACCACCATTACAAACCTCATCAACCGGTTCTACGATGTGCCGGACGGAAAGATCCGGTACGATGGCATCAACATCAACAAGATCAAGAAGGACGACCTGCGGCACTCCCTGTCCATGGTGCTCCAGGATACCCACCTGTTCACCGGCACGGTAATGGACAATATCCGGTACGGCAAGCTGGACGCTACGGACGAAGAGGTCATTGCAGCGGCAAAGCTTGCCAATGCCCACGGCTTCATCACCCACCTGCCCCAGGGCTATCAGACCATGCTGACCTCCGACGGCATCAACCTGAGTCAGGGTCAACGGCAGCTGCTTGCCATTGCCCGGGCGGCTGTGGCGGATCCCCCGGTACTGATTCTGGATGAGGCAACAAGCTCCATTGACACCAGAACCGAAGCCCTGATCGAGAAGGGTATGGATCGGCTGATGGAGGGCAGAACCGTATTCGTGATCGCCCACCGGCTGTCCACCATCCGGAATGCCCACGCCATTATGGTGCTGGAGCACGGACAGATCATCGAGCGAGGCAATCATGAAACCCTGCTGGCACAGATAGGCAAATACTATCAGCTGTACACGGGTATGTTTGAGCTAAGCTGATCTCGGATAAAAACACGAAAGCGCATGGTTTGTTTGAACCATGCGCTTTTTCTATAGGCAAATACCTTTAGTTGATTTCCCGGATCACCTGTGCGGCATCGCTCTTTTCCAGGCTCCGGAGTGGAACCAGAGTGGACAGCACCGCAAAGACCAATCCAACCCCAAGCGCAATCAGTGCGCCGGGCAATAGATAACAGATCCACCGTGAGGTGTAGAAGCTGGTATACACCAGGTACATGCAGATTCCCCCGGCAACCAGGCTGCTGCCAACAGCTGCCTTCACCACATACCGGCAGGCTTCACTGAGCAAAGTCAGCCGTATTTGCTTGGCGGACATGCCCACTGCCCGGAGCATCCCCAACTCGTGCCGTCGGTTCAGAATGGCTGTATTCATAGTGTTCATAATGGTGAACACGCTGATGCCCAGCAGGATCAACACAAAATGATAGCACAGCCGGGTGAACAGATCCAACACAAACTGGGTGGTCTCCACTTCCGCCGAGCATTCCCCGTCGTACTCGGTTAAAAAGCCCGCCTGCTGCTGTTGGGCAAGCCACTCCTTTGCCTCCTGCTGCTTACCAGGAGCATAGTTCATGGTATAATGGGTAACATCTCGCTTCCATTCTCCCTGATAATCCCGGAGAAAACAGTATTCCTCAAATCGATTCACGTCCACAATCCCATATAGCGTGGGACTGGCGTTATAGGTGGTTTCCCCTATCAGCTCGGAACAGCCTGTACTGTTAAAGACACCGGAAATGGTAACTGCTTCCCAGATCGGCTCAAATTCCCCATCCGGCTTCTCCGGAGCCTTGGGGATCTTATTTACCAGCAGTGTTGCCTGGATCGGCTCAGCGGAGGGTTTCAAAAGCTCCACCTCCCTGTGATATCCAGCAGATAAACCCGAATCCCGTTCTACATACACCAGCGCCGTACTTCCCAGATACAAGCCGCCGCTGCTGCAAAAATCTGCGTAGCTCAATCCCACAGCCTTCTGATACTTTGCTTCATATTCCGTCTGATCCACAGGCTGGAAGAACACCCCCAGCTCCGTAGCATCATATACATCCGGATACTCCGCATGGTTTTCTCCGAGTCGGCTCTCGGCAAGTCCGGACAAATCCACATTCAATGTCACCCTATCAGAAACATAACAATCCGTAAACATACCACTTTTCCGGATTTGGGCAAGCCCCTCTGCGGCGGTATACCGCTCCGCACTGACAGACGCTCTGACATCATATATACCTGCCATTTGCACACGCAGGATATACTGAATCGTCCGGTTCAGCCCGTAGCAGGTCATAAACATAACCATGCCCATAGCAACGGAGAACATGGTGATCCGGTAACGCTTCTTGTTGCGTTTCTGGTTCAGTCGGGCAAAATACAGGGCAAAGCCAAACCGATGCCGGGTTCTGCATACTTTGTGCCGGATCTTTTTGGGTTTGCCGAATTGAGCCGCCTGCATGGGATCCACCTTTGCCGCCCACATGGCGGAGGTATACGCCGAGATCAGAATGGACCACAGGGCAATCAGCACGGTAAGCAGCATAACGGGCGCATACAAGTGAAACTGCACACAGGACAAGTATTCCACCGCTGTTTCAGAGCCAAGATTTTTCACGCCGGCACAGAAATGTTCCAGATCTCCGTACCCCAGCAGGCAGGCACCTCCCATGCCTAAAGGGATGGCTACAATAGCATACAGAATCCCCTCCAGCATGACCATGACGGCAATCTGCCACCGGGATGCACCCACTGTCCGCAAAATCGCAAACTGCCGCACCCGTTCCTGTGTGGACATTTCAAAGGCGTTGTCGATGACAAGGCGGATAAAGAAAAACAGGAAGATGCCCAGCAGGAATACCAGACCGAAAATTCCAGCAAATTTCATCATAGCGTCATCCCCGCGCAGCTCCATGGTCAGCAGACCCTCGTTCTGGGTCAGTCGGTCTTCGGCACCTAGAATGCCTCCCAGTCCCACCTCTTTCATCAGTGAATCGAGGGTGGACGTATAATCCACTCCATCCCGGATCCGGCAGTAGGCAACCGCCGGCGTGGCGCTTTGCAGGGCGCTCAGCTGCGTGTCAGAAGTATGTATAACAGCATACTCCCCAAAGCCCACCACCCGATAGGTTGCCTCCACAGATGCACCGATCTGCAACATTTCCTGGTTCTCTGTCATGCTGCCGGAATAGGCAGTGGTTCCGTTCTGTACGGTAATGTGGATCGTATCCCCGATCTGGTACCCCTTGCCCTTGACCTGGGATCCCACTCCGATCATCTTCAGCCAGGAATCATACCGCCCCTCCCGCATGTCCAGGGGCAGGACGATCTCCCCTGCCTGTTCCGGCATACGGCCAATGGGAGAACTGGGAAAGATGCTCCGATCCTGACCGATCAATTGCATCAGATTTACATCGTAATTGAGAAAGCCGGAGGAATAGCTGTTGACGGTTGTGCAGCTGTAATCATCCAGCGTAATGCGCCAGCAATTCAAACGGGTGCCAGGCTCTGCGTTATACAGCGTATCATAGTTCATGGGCAACGTCTGGTCATATGCAAAATTCTCCGGACTGTAGTAATAGATCTCCCCATATTGTTCAATGGCATCGTGATGTCGGAGAACATCAAAGCCCTCCGGCGTGATTTGTTTGTCATCCGGTGCGGATGCACTCACCTGAAAGTGGTAGCTGCCGTACACCACCCGGTAAAGATTCCGGACACTGTACAAGGCGGAGCTGCCGAATACACCGCAGATTCCCACCACAAACACCGCCAGCGTCAGGCATACCGCCGTCAGAAAGGTGCGCAGCTTTTGTTTCCGCAAAAACCGCCAGGACATTTTCAGTAAGTATTTCATACGCCCTCCTCTGCGCCGTCCCACAGCCTGCCGTCCAGCATATGCAGCACCCGGTCAGCATGGGCTGCCACATGCCCGTCATGGGTAATCAACAGCAGGGTCTGGTTATACTTCCGCACAGAATTCTGCAAAAGGGTCACGATCTCCCGGCTGTTCCGGCTGTCCAGGTTTCCGGTCGGCTCATCTGCCAGCAGCAGCTTGGGCTTTGCAATCAAGGCTCTGCCAATGGCAACACGCTGCTGCTGACCGCCGGATAGCTGATGGGGATAATAATCCCGTCGATCCGTCAGCCCCAGAATCTCCAGCAGCTCGGACAAATAGTCCTGATCCACCTCCTGGTTATCCAGACTCATGGGCAGGGCAATATTCTCCGCCACATTCAGCACCGGGATCAGATTGTAGGATTGGAATATGAATCCCACATTCCGGCGCCGGTATGCGGAAAGCTGTGCATCCGACTGACCGGCAAGGCTTTGTCCCCCAATGATGATCTCGCCGGAGGTGGGCGTATCCAGCGCCCCCAGCAGGTTCAGCAGAGTGGTTTTACCGCTTCCGCTTTCCCCAACCAACGCAACAAATTCTCCCGGCTCAATCTGCATGGTCACATCGTCCACCGCCCGGACAGTGGTTTCTCCCCGTCCGTACACCTTTACAAGATTTTTGGTTTCTACAACATATGTATGATCCATCAGAATCCCCTCCTTTCTTATAGTCTAGCACGCCAATCTTACGATAAAGTGACAAAAATCGAAATGGCAGAAAAAATGCCCGCATTTGCGGGCGCAGATTATACTTCTGAAACAGCTTTTCGGATAATGGTATGGGGCGGCACCTGGGTAGGACAGGCAAAGGACAGCTGCATCATGGCATGATTGGCTGTTTCAATGGAAGTTCCCTCTCCGTCCCGCAGATCCGTGATCTCCAATGCAAAGGGCTTTTGTCCGGGCGCCAGAATCTCTACCCGATCTCCGGCAAAGAACCGGTTCCGCTGGGTTGCATAGCACCGGTCATCCTCCCAGCGATCCACGCACGCTACCACGTCATAATTGCGGATGTAGCCGCCGGTTTCGTAATACTGACAGTCTTGGGGATGCCCAAAGAAGAAACCGGTGCAGTACTGCCGATGGCTGACCTTATAGACCTCCTCCAGCAGCCAGTCCGGTACCTGAAACCGGGCAGGATCCTGTAAATACAGATCCATCGCCTGCCGGTATGCATTGGTGACAACGGACACATAGTAAGAAGACTTGGCTCTGCCCTCGATTTTCAGGCTGTCTACCCCAGCCTCCACTACCTTGTCCAGATAAGGCAGCATGCAAAGATCCTTTGCATTGAGAATGTAGGAGCCATGTTCATCCTCAAATACCGGGAAGAACTGTCCCGGACGCTTTTCTTCCATCAGATGATAGCTCCAACGACAGGGCTGGGAGCATGCTCCCCGGTTGGCATCCCGGTTGGTCAGATAGCTGGACAACAGACACCGCCCGGAAAAGGACATGCACATAGCGCCATGTACAAAGGCTTCGATCTCCAGCTCCTTGGGGGTCTTTGCCCGGATCTCGGCGATCTCATCCAGAGACAGCTCCCGGGCAAGCACCACCCGGCTGGCACCCATCTGGTACAGCTGATTGGCGGCTGCATAATTGACGATTCCGGTCTGGGTGGACATGTGAATGGGCATATCCGGCGCATACTGCCGCACCAGGGCAAGCAGACCCAGATCTGCCACAATCAGCGCATCCACCTGGCATGCCACTGCCTGCTCCAGAAAGCCCTGAAACAAAGGAATTTCCTGATTTCTCGGCAGGGTATTACAGGTCAGATATATTCGCTTCCCTCGCTGATGGGCAAGCCGTGTGGCCTTCTCCAGAAGCTCCGGAGTGAATTTGGCAGAGGCTGCACGCATGCCAAACTGGGTGCTTCCCAGATAGACTGCATCCGCACCAAAATCCAGCGCAGCCTCAAACCGTTCCCAATCCCCCGCCGGTGCCAGGATCTCCGGTTGGGTCAGCTTATTCTGCATCATCGTCCTCATCCGGTCTCTCCTGTCCCGCCTCAGCGTCCAGATTATCGCTGGGCTTTGTGTGATTTCTGATGGCTTCCAGATTTGCCTCATGCTCCGCATCGGTCTTTGCGTAATAGATTTCGCCGGTTTCCGTATCCGCACAGAAGTAATAGAACGCACTGTCCGTCGGATCCAGTGCCGCTTCAATGGCATCCCGGCCCGGATTGCAAATGGCACCTGCGGGCAGACCGATACATTTATAAGTATCGTATGCCTCATAGATGGCATCATTGGCAACGGAAATATTGGGCTTGATCACATCCTCCACATATTTGCTGGTAGGATCGGACTGGAGCCGCGGGAAGGTTTCCGCATCGTTCAGACGGTTCCAGAACACAGAGGAAACCAGCTTCATAGAAGAAACACTGGAAGCCTCCCGCTGGATCATGGACGCCAGGGTCATCAGCTCATCCAGAGAAATGTCCAGCTCCTCCATGCGCTCGTAATAGGTCATATCCAGATCCTCCAGCTTGCCCTCTGAAATGATCTCATTGCTACGCATAAAGATCTTCTGACATACAAGCTCCGGATCCATACCCACATAGAACTCATAGGTATCCGGGAACAGATACCCCTCGTGCTGATAGAATTTCAGATCGCTGGACTTGGGCATCTTCTTGAAAATATCGTAGTTGTAATCCGCAATGTTGAAGAAGTAAATGAACCGGCTGGCTTCGCAGACCTTGTTTTCCTCCAGAAGCTTTGCCGCATCCAGCATGGTAATACCCTCCGGGAAGGTGACCCGGACGGTTTCCGCCTTCACCGGCTTGGTCAGAGTGGAGGTCAGGGTCTCATAGGACATGCTGGCACTGACCACATGCTCCCCGGCAACATACTTGCCGTCCGAGCCATTCAGCTTAGATACCAGCCGATACATTCTCGGGATCCGGATAATATCCTCCTCGTACAGCATCTGGGCAATCTGATCGGTGGTGGCATTTTCCGGCACATTGATGATCTTTTCCGTCGTATCCTTGTCCACTGCGTACATATCCTTGCCGATGGCAAGCAGTCCAACGGAAAGCACCACAGAAATGGCGACTACGATCGTTGTCCACACCAGTACAAAGGGCAGATTTGTCCGCCGCCGCTTTTTCCCCTGTGCATGCTCCCTGCCATGTTTTGCGGAAGGGTGCGACTGTTTAGGGTGCTTCCCCTTTGCGCCGTTTGCAGCAGGACGCTTTCGGGGATGCTCCGGTGCATGCTTTTCCTGCTTCGCTCCGGCATGCTCCTCCTGAACATGTTTCACAGACTGAAAGGACTGGGTTTTTTCCATATCAGATTCCGGCTCCGGCTCAGGATCCGAAACAGGCTCTGCCAGGCATTCCCCCGGCTCCTCCGGGACAGGTGGCTGATCCGGTTCCGCAGGAGTATGCTCCTCTGTTTCCCGCAGCAGTTCTTCCAACAATGCGTCTGTATCAGATTGATTCCGATGCTCCTCCATTACAAACCTCCAACGTCGTTTCTGTAAGTATCATTCCCAGCGGAATGTCATATGCTTCTGTGGGCACTGAGTCTACCAGACCGGCAGTGTAGCAAAGCCCGATGGTCTGCACCAGGGGATGCCGGGCAAGGAACTGATCGTAATATCCGCCCCCGTATCCAAGCCGCATACCCCGGCGATCCACAGCCAATGCCGGTACAATGCAAAGGGGTCTGCTGCGCCCCATCCATTCTGCATTCGGGTTTGCAGCAGGCTCCAGGATGCCATAGTGGGACGCCCTCATTTCCTCAAAGGAGGATGCCTGATAAAAGCGCATTGCACGCTGTGCTACCTGACAGCAGGGAAAATAAACCCGCTTTCCTAGTTCCGATGCGACCCGAAGAATCTCCCGGGTGTCCACCTCGATTTCCGTTGCCGCATACAGCAGTAGCTCCTCCGCCTGGAAAAACGCAGGTAATTCCGTCAGTTTCCGGGTGATCTGGGCATCCATCCGGGCTTTCTGTACCGGATCCAGCTGTCGCCGCATTTGCAGCATCCTCTGCCGCAGTTCTCGTTTTGCATCCATCATTCACACAGCATGGAGTCGTGCAGCTTTTTATAAGCCGCATCTCCGCACAGCAGCTGGGTCAGCTTCAGTCCGAACTGCAATGCCACACCGGCGCCCCGGGCGGTAATGATCCTCCCGTCCACGCATACCGGCTCTCCGGTTACGTTGGCACCCTTCAGCTGCGCCTCAAATCCTTCAAAGCAGGTGGCATTCTTCCCATCCAGCATGCCCAGATGCCCCAGAATAGAAGGAGCAGCACAGATGGCGGCGATCCATTTGTCATGGGCTGCACAATAGGCGATGGCTTTCTGTACCTGCTCCGAGTTTTCCAGATTCAGCGTACCCGGCATGCCTCCCGGCAGCACGATCATCTCCAGGCTCTCATCCAGTGTAATCTCCTGCTCTGTCAGATCCGGGATCACATGCATACCGTGTGAGCTGCGGATTGCCGCACCGCCCACTGCTACGGTTACAACCTGCTTGCCTGCACGGCGCAGACAGTCGATAGGCGCCATAGCCTCCATTTCCTCAAAGCCGTTTGCAAGAAATACATAGATCATAATGATTTTCCTTCTTTCTGAAAGTCCGTCTGGACAAGCTGATATTTCTCCAGCAGCATCACCGGGTGATAGGAGAGCTTGGACTTACGCAGTCCCGGCAGCCCCATATCCTCCTCCCGGTTCACAAATGCAATTGCCGGATCCTCCACATGGTTGACAAAATAGTAATTGATCGCCGGGTACACCCCTTCGTAGGCAATGTCCCCCTTTTCAATGTGGACACACAGGGTGTTGCTGTTGATCCGCTCCCCTACTGTAAAGGCAACCAGCTTTCCATCCACCCGGAGCGTACCACCCATCAGACCAAGCGCACGGAAATGCATGAAAAAGGTGTGGATGGCAAGCTGCTCCACCTGCCCGGTATATTCAGCAATCCCGTTCTTTTGCAGGTAGCATTCGGCACTAAGCCGGATGCAGTCCTCATAATCCGCTTCTGTCAAAGGCGCATAGGTAAAGGGGTACGCCTGAAACTTCTTCAGATGGTTCCGCTTTTGGTGGTATTTTCTGCCTGCCAGCGTGCGAAGATCCTCCAGCCGGTAAATATAATCGAAATCATCCCGGTCAGCCGTTACGGAAAAGCGTCCGGGAAACTGCTGCTGTACAAATGCGGCAGCCTGGGCGGATGCGCCGAACAGAATCAAGGGTCTGCCCCGCAGATTGGCATAGTCCATCAGCGTTCGCAACACCGCCGAAAGATCCCCTTTACCAGCCGGGAACAAGAAGGAGATCCGCTCCGCTGTTTCCTGCTTGTTCAGATAAAAGCCGCCCCAGGAGCATACCTCACTGTTTCCAAGCCGCTGCCACGCCAGATTATTGGCAAAGCTGTAGCTGCCGCCCATATTGTCCGATGCCGCCAGCAGCGGATCGATCCATTTTTTATCCTCCAGTTGAATCGGATGAAACTGTAACATCTGTTTGTTCACAAACCACCTTCCAGACCCGGTCTCCGATTTCCCTCACTGTCAGAGGCTGTGCATCCCGGCTACAGGGGATCACCTGCCAGTCCTGCTGTTGCGCCGCATACAGTGCCGCATCCCGGCACCGCTCCATATATGCCACATCGGATTCGTGAATGTCCTTCTTTGTTTCGTCTCCCCCGTATCTGGCACACAGCAGCTTCTGTGCTGCCGACACCGGCATATCCAGAAACAGAACCAGATCCGGCCGGGGCAGCTCCAGCTTATCGTACTCGTACGCTGACAGCCATTCCAGATAGTCATCCCATTCCTGCCGGGGCAGCTTACTCATCTGATGAATGGCGTTGGAGGTCACATACCGGCTTGCGAGAATGGTTGTACCCTGCTGATAGGGCTGCTCCCAACAGCGCTTATAACTGGCGTACCGATCCACCGCATAAAAGCTGGATGCTGCATAAGCGTTTACATCTCCGGCATGGGGACTGATCTCTCCGTTTAAATACAGCTTGACCAACGCAGAGGAGGGGTGGTCATAATCCGGAAAGCTGATGGGCAGCACCGGAATCCCTGCCTGTTCCATGCGCTGGGAAAGCAATTGAAATTGTGTGGACTTTCCACAGCCGTCCAGACCGTCCAGCACGATCAATTTGCCCGGCTTATGCATGACGCAGTTCCTCCACCTGGCGGCGGACTTCCTCCGCTGCGCCGCAGCTCATTTTCCCCTCCGGACAAGCACCGGAGCAGCATGCAGGGCCTGCATTTGCAAACAGCACCGGAGCCGCTTCACAGCACAGCCGGAGCATTTCCATGGCAAGCGCCCGGATCTCCCACTGGGCACGGCGGCAGCAGCGAAGCCGGAAAAAGTGATACAGACTCCGGGCATTCATGGTCACTACCATCTTGGTTTCACAGGCATTGGGCAGCACGAACCGTGCGTCCTCAATGGCACGTTTTTCAGCCTTGGAGCGTGCCGCCTTTTCGTTCATACCAGCCTGTAAATGCGCCTGCATATACCGCTGCTCCAGCTGATCAGCCAGCTGATTGTATGCGGCAAACGCATGAGTCATAGCTTCCTCAAACACCGCCTGTGTTCCTGCATCCTCTGCAATGGCAGGAGGTGTAATGTACACAAAATTGGACTTTTTCACATACCGCTGACTCTGAACGGAAAAGGATGCGATCCGATGCCGGGTGATTTGTGCCAGAAGACTGCGGGATACTCCCTCAATAGCAAAAGTAAAGGAAGCATGCTCAATGGGAGACTCGTGTCCAATGTTGGTGAGCATCTCCATAAAGTGATTGGTTTTTTCCTGATCCAGACCCTCCAGCAGGTCTGCTGCACTGCTGTCCGAATAGCACAGCTTTGCAGCTGCGGCAATCATTCTTTCCGGTGTCGGCGTGTAGCCGATCAATGTAACTTGCATTTATCTGCCGCCCTTCTATTAATATACATACACATATATTATACCCCGTCACAGGCGCATAGTCAATACAAACAAAGAAAAAAGCCGCATGCTTTTTGTAGGATTACATTATGATAGAAGTGAACCGTAGTCAATAGTATGGACAGATAAAAGCGAAAAGAATTAAGGCAGTAAAGATCCGGGTTTGTCAATGTGCAATGATGCTTGACAAATGCAGCAGAATGTAGTATCATTATAAGTAATAGACGCATAGAATTTGCGGCACAAACGCAGTGAAGGGAATCCGGTTCTGTGTCCGATGCAGCAGAGAACTGCCGGTTGGTGCAAGGCAGCGCAGCAGCAGAATCATCTCATCCCGGAGCGGAGCGCTGAAGCAGTGTTGAGTAGGCGTTTCCGGGCGCTCCCGTTACAGAGCAGAAAGCGGGCGGCAATGCCGTCAAAAAGAGTGGTACCGTGGAGCAGCGCTTCACCTCTTTTATCAGAGGCGGAGTGCTTTTTTATTTCCCCGGATCACGCCAAATGGAGGACATATGAAACACAGCAGCAAGTATACCCGCCAATTCTTCCCCGCACCGGAGGGGGAGTTCCAGTGGCTCAGAAAAACATATATTGATCATCCACCGGTGTGGTGCAGTGTGGATCTGCGGGACGGAAACCAGGCACTGGTCACCCCTATGAATCTAAAGGACAAGCTGACATTCTTTCAGATGCTGGTACAGGCTGGGTTCCGGGAGATTGAGATCGGCTTTCCGGCAGCCTCCGAAACAGAATATGCCTTTTGCCGGACGCTGATCGAGGAGCATCTGATTCCGGAGGATGTGACCATCCAGGTGCTGACCCAGTCCCGGGAGCACATCATTGCCAGAACTTTTGAAGCCATCCAAGGGGCACCCCATGCCATTGTGCATTTGTACAATTCCACCTCTGTTGCCCAGCGTACCCAGGTATTCCACAAGGATAAGCCGGAGATCATTGCTCTGGCAGTGGAGGGAGCAAAGCTTTGTAAGGAATACCGGGACAAATGCAGCGGCGATATCCGGTTGGAGTACTCTCCGGAGAGTTTTACCGGCACGGAAATGGACTTTGCTCTGGAGATCTGCAATGCGGTGTTGGATGTGTGGCAGCAGGATTGCAACCAGCCGGTTATTATCAATCTGCCGGATACGGTGTCCTGTGCGATGCCCCATGTATATGCCAATCAGGTGGCGTATCTGTCCAAGCATCTCCACAACCGGGAGCGGGTGATCTTGTCGGTGCATCCCCACAACGACCGGGGCTGTGCAGTGGCAGAAAGCGAGCTTGCTCTGCTGGCTGGCGCAGACCGGGTGGAGGGTACCCTGTTTGGGAACGGAGAGCGTACCGGCAATGCGGATATCGTGACCATTGCTCTGAATATGTACGCCCAGGGAGTGGATCCGGGACTGGATTTTCATGATCTGCCGGAAATGACCCGGATCTATGAGCATGCCACTGGTATGCACATCAACGAGCGGCAGCCCTACAGCGGCTCCCTGGTGTTTGCGGCGTTCAGCGGCTCCCACCAGGATGCCATTGCTAAGGGGATGAAATGGCGGGAGAGTCATCCGGACAGCACCTGGAATGTGCCCTATCTGCCTATTGACCCCCTGGATATCGGCAGAACCTACGACGGAGACGTGATCCGCATCAACAGTCAGTCCGGCAAAGGAGGCATTGGCTACCTGCTGGAGCATTACTATGGCATCAAGCTGCCGGATGGTATGCGTGAGGGCTTTGGCTATCATGTCAAGAGTATTTCTGATCGTGCCCACAAGGAGCTGTTGCCGGAGGAGGTTTACCGGATCTTCCAGGATACCTATGTGAATCTGTCCAGTCCCATTGCACTGCCTGCCATTCATTACGCCCAGAAGGATGGCATTGACGCCATTGTGACCATCCAGTCCGGTACAGGCATAGAAACCGTCGCTGCCAGCGGCAACGGTCGTCTGGATGCGGTGAGCAATGCGGTCAAGAATGCGCTGAATCTGGATTATACTCTGAAAAGCTACACAGAGCATGCGCTGGAGGTCAGCTCTAAATCCAAGGCGGTGTCCTATGTATCCTTGCAGGACAGAAAGGGACAGCTGTTCTGGGGCGTGGGGATTCACACGGATATTATCGTTTCTTCCACCAATGCACTGCTTAGTGCTGTGAACCGGATGATTCTGAAAACTGTGTGATAATGCAAAATACACTTGACAAAGCCATTCACACATGTGTATAATAAAGAGAGAAATTTTTTAAAGGAGCGGGACAATGAAAAGCTATCGTAAAAAGGTTCTTGCACTGGCTTTGGTTGGTGCTATGACATTTGCATTTGCCGGCTGTAACAAATCTGGCGGGAAGACAGAAAGTCTGACGGAATCGGAACTGAGTGCCATTCTGCAGCCAGGTTTGCAGATCACTCTGATCGACGATTCCCAGGGTTCTTCCACCGGAACCACCGCTGCACCCAGCGGCAACACAGACACCACGGTAACCACAGTGACCGATGCCAACGGCAATGTGTTTGCTGTTACCACGGATGCCAATGGCAATGTGGCAACAGTTCCCTATGTGCCGCCGGCTACAACTGCTGCACAGACTAATCCGGGTAATCCGGCGCAGAGTGATCCGAATCCGGCAGCGACCACTACACAGAGCGGTTCTTCCACCAATACACCCAAGCTGGAGACCAGACAGGCATTGTGGATGGATCTGACCAAGCAGGGGGATTTCACCTTCAACGGTCAGTTCCTGACCTTCCGGTTCAAGATCAAGGAAGGTGCCCAGGCAGGCAATTATCCCATCAGCATCACCCACACCGACTTCTGTACCTATGATGCAGTGACCATTAAGGATATCAAAACTGCCAAGGGATATGTTGGTGTAAACGCTGGCGCACAGAAGGATCAGGCTCCGGACACAAGTTCTTTCCTGATTACCTGCAATTCCGTGGAAGGCAAGCCCGGTGATACAGTGGATGTGACCTTCAGCATCAGCAACAATTCCGGCTTTGCCGCATTCGACTTCCAGTTCCAGTACGATGCTTCTGTGCTTGAATATGTGGATGGCGGTGCGGCAAAGGAATTCGCAACTTCTGCAAATATCGGTATGTATCCGTGATCTGATACAAACAAAAGCCACTTTTGACCATTGCGTCAAGAGTGGCTTTGCTTTTTCAGGAGGAATCAGCAATGAAAACCAGAAGCATTTTAATTGTAAACGATGATGGCATACAGGCGGAGGGCATTCTCCTGTTGGCGCAGGCTGCAAAGCCTTATGGAGAGGTGTGGGTAGTGGCGCCGGACAGTCAGCGCAGCGGCATGTCCCATAGCATTCACTATCTGAACTCGGTTGAGGTTTGGCGGCAGGATACTTTCCCGGCTGATGTACGGGCTTTTGCGTGCAGCGGCACTCCGGTGGACTGTGTCCGGGTAGGCATCAAGCTGATGGGCAGGAAGCCGGATGTGGTGCTTTCCGGCATCAACAACGGGTACAACATTGCGTCAGACATCCAGTATTCCGCTACCGTGGGCGCAGCGCTGGAGGCTGCATTCTGGGGCATTCACGCCATTGCCCTTTCGCAGGATTCCCCGCAGTGTCCTGTAACGGACAAGTATCTGCCGCAGCTGCTGGAGGAGTACATAGACAAGAAGCTGACGGATTCTCAAATCTGGAACATTAACTTTCCCGGCTGTCCTCTGGAGGCATGCAGGGGCGTTATGCATGGATGCACTGTTTCAAGGGATCCTTTTTATGTGGATGACTACAGCGCAGAGGAACTGGATCCGGATCATATGCGGTTCCAAGTGATTCCCGGACGCAATTGGCAGGGCAGTGAGGGTACGGACCTGTTTGCTATCTGCCATCAGTATGTATCTGTTGGCATTGTGAACAATGTGGGATAAAAAGACCCCTGGGTATGCAAAGCACACCCAGGGAATTTTTATACTTCCTTGGTCATCTGCACATAGGGTAGCTTTTGATAGCCCTGCTTGCTGTACAGATGGATCGCATGTTGGTTTTCATCCTCCGCTTCCAGCCGGAACCGAACTGCCCTGCCACGATATTGCTCCTCCAGATGCTCCAGAAATGCTTTCCCGATGCCACGCCCCTGGAAGGCAGGCTTGATGTAGATATCTTCCACCCAAATGCAAAGCCCGCCGTATTCCGTGGAATAGCTTTTTGCCGTCATGGCATAGCCGGCGATCTGCCCATCTTCCTCAAAGATATAGCCTTCAATAAACGGGCACTCCCCTACGCAGTCTGCAATATCCTGAAGCAGGATGGTGTTCGGTGCCTTATGCAGCACAGCCGGTGAATCGTAAAACACACGCATCATGCAAAGCACCTGATCCGTATCCTGTATTGTCATTGCGCGAATATTCATGTTGCCCTCCAAAAAGCGCCCGGATATTTCCTCCGGGCGTGGTATTATGCACTTTCAAATTTTTTCAGGAAAGCCTGGGTACGCTCGTTGCTGGGATTATCGATCACATCCTCTGGCTTGCCTTCTTCTACGATGATTCCATCTGCCATGAAGATGACCCGATCCGCCACACTCCTGGCAAATTCAATCTCATGGGTCACGATCACCATGGTCATATTTTCCGCCGCCAGGTTCCGGATAACACGGAGGATTTCCATGGTCAGCTCCGGATCCAGCGCACTGGTAGGCTCGTCAAAGAACAAGATATTGGAATTCATGGCAAGCGCACGGGCAATGGATACCCGTTGCTGCTGTCCGCCGGACAACTGGCAGGGGTAATAGTCCCCCTTATCCGACAGCCCCATTTTCTCCAGCAAGGCCTTCCCCCGCTCCAGAGCCTCCGGCTTTTTCATATGCTGCACCACCATCAGCGGATTGATGATATTTTCCATGACGCTGTAGTGGGGAAACAGATTGAAGTTCTGGAACACCAGTCCGAACTGGGCATACAGCTTGTGCCGCTCTTTCCGGGATACATAAACGGATTTTCCGTTTTCGTCCTTGGCTGCGAACCGGGAGCCATAGCATAGGGAACCGCCGTCCAGTTCCTCCAGCATGGTTGCACAACGCAGGAAGGTGGACTTTCCGGAACCGGAGGGTCCCAGAATGGCAACTACCTCCCCTTGTTCTACGGACACACTGATATCCTTGAGCACTTCCAGATCACCGAAGGATTTTCTGGCATGCTTGATTTCAAAAACGCTCATGATAACATCCTTTCGGTCAGCGGTAATAGCTCAGCTTCTGTTCCACTTTGCGCATGATTCCTGCCACCAGCAGGTTGAATACATAGTAGAACACGCCGGCTGCAGCAAATGCAGTCATGGTCTTGTCTGCTGCGGCAATGGCCTTTGCAGTGGTGAACATTTCCGGCACAGCCAAGGCAAAGGACAGGGATGTATCCTTGATGAGTGTAATGATCTCATTGGTCAGAGCGGGGATGATCCGCTTGATAACCTGGGGCATGATGATCCTGCCAAAGCACTGGGCACGGCTGTAACCAAGTACCTTTGCTGCTTCATACTGTCCCACCGGAATGGACTGGATGCCGCCACGGTAGATTTCCGCAAAATAAGCCGCATAGTTCAGCACAAAGCCGATGATGACTGCAATAAACCGATATTCGTTGGTGATCCGGATGCCGAAAATAAAATAAGGTCCGTAGTACACCACCAGCAGTTGAAGCATCAGTGGCGTACCCCGCATCACAGAGATGTAAAACTGGGTCAAAAACCGGAGTACCCGGAACTTTGCCATTCTGCCGAAAGAGATCAGCAGTCCCAGAGGCAGTGCCAGCAGCAGGGTCAGCAGAAAGATCTCTGATGAGGTGACCATGCCGGACAGCAGCTCCAGCAAAATTTTTTGTAATGACATGATGTTACCCTGTTAGTTGGAATCAGATGCAGATGTATTGGCGTTCTTTGCTGCCGCCAGTGTGCAGACATCATAGCCGAACCACTTTTCGGAGATCTTCTTAAAGGTGCCGTCCGCAGCCATTTCGTCCAGTGCCTTCTGCACCTTATCCCGCATTTCTGTATTGCCCTTGTAGAAGCCAATTGCATACTGCTCCTTGACAATGGGTTCGTCCAGAATGATAAACTTGGATTCCTTGCCTTCAATCTGGTACTTCGCCACACCGATATCCATTGCAACAGCGTCAACGGCACCTGCCTCCAGATCCATGAAAGCGGTGTTGTACTGGGCGCAGGTCAACAGTTCCTTGAAGCTTGCCTTCAGATCCTTGAAATCGTCGCCGTTCAATGCGTTCAGCGCTGCGGAATCGGTCTGTGCGGTCACGATCTTGCCTGCCAGATCAGCCTGGGTCTTGATGCCGGAATCACTCTTTACAACAAATACCTGGGAATTATCCATATAGGATTCTGTCCATGTGTAGTCATTTTCTCTGCCGTTCATGGTGAAACCGTTCCAGATGCAGCTGATGGATCCAGAGGAAAGCTCCAGTTCCTTGGAGTCCCAGTCAATGGGCTGCAGCTTGATTTCCATGTCCATACGCTTTGCAGCTTCCTTGGCAAGCTCCAGATCAAAGCCGGTGAACTCGCCGTTTTCGTCCACATAGCCAAAGGGCGGGAAATCCTGGTCAAAGCCAACGGTGAAGGTAGCCTTCTGGTTGGATGCAGCCTTGTCATCGCCGCAGGCGGTCAGACCGGCGCATGCCAGCACGCCGGCGGTCAGAATTGCAAAAATAGACTTGAGTTTCATGTGATCTTCTCCTTATCTGATACGAATAAAATGCCATACTTGTTATTTTATCATAGTACTATAATAAAGTCAATCTTTCCGGCACACTAAGTGAGAAGATTGAGCATTATCATGGATTCTACTTATGGCAGGCACCTTGTTCTTGTTGGTATTTGACAAGAAGATCGACAACTTTTCGGTTGGTTCGACAAATTCCAGCCATTTCACCTTGACATGCTTTTTTCGACGTGCTACAATAAAATAGTTTGATAATAAATCGGATAAAATGAAGTATGGGAGAGATTTTTTTGAGTGATTCAAGCAGAGGGACCTGGGCGTCCCGATCCACATTCATCCTTGCCGCAATCGGATCTGCGGTAGGTCTTGGCAATGCATGGCGCTTTCCGGGTCTGTGCGCAAAGCATGGCGGCGGTGCGTTCATGCTGGTGTATCTGGCGGCAATGCTGGTGATCGGCATTCCCCTTCTGACCATGGAGATCGCCATCGGCAGAAAGGTACGAGGCGGCGCACCAAAGGCGATGCACAGCATCAAGAAAAAATTTGAGCCAATCGGCTGGGCTGCAACCGCAAATGCATTCGTGATCGAAATTTACTACGCCGTGGTATTTGGCTGGGTTATTTTGATGACCGTATGTTCTTACAAGTTCGCAAATCTCACCGGGGATTCCACGGCTGCTTCCGGTGTGTGGGCTGACCTATTGAAAACCACCTGGGATACCTCCGGTTATGGTACCATCTCCTGGCCGGTGCTGATTTGCCTGCTGGTGGCATGGATCGTGATTTATTTGTGCATCCGGGACGGCGCCAACAGCGTAGGCAAGGTGGTCAAGTACACCGTGTTCCTGCCGGTAGCCTGCCTGTTGATCATGGCGATCAAGGGTATGACCATGCCTGGGGCTATGGAGGGTCTGAAGGTGATGTTCGTGCCGAATCTGGCTGAACTTGCCAGTGCGGACCTGTGGATCGATGCGGTCGGTCAGGTGTTCTACTCTCTGTCCATTATGATGGCGATTATGTTTGCCTACGGCTCCTTCCTGCAGGATGATGCGAATGTGGCAGTGGACGGTGTGATCATTGCGTTTGCCGATCTTTCCATCAGCGTGCTGTCCGGTATCGTACTGTTTACCACCATGTATGGCACTGGCATGACTATAGACGACATGTCCGCATCCGGTATTGCCACTGCATTTTTGATTTATCCCTCCGCCATTGTGCATCTGACTGGCTCCGGTGTGGTCAATGCGATTTTTGCGGCAGTGTTCTACTTCTGCTTGTGTACCTTGGCGATCGATTCTGCATTCTCCATTGTGGAGGGCGTTTCTACTGCAATTTCCGATAAGTTCCACATTGCAAAGCGTAAGACAACCGCCTGGGTCTGCATCATTTCCGCAGCATTTTCTCTGTTCTTTGTGACCGGTGCAGGCGTGGCTTGGCTGGATATCGTGGACAACTGGTGCAACAGCTACAACCTGATTCTGGTAGGTTTTCTGGAGGCAATCGCCATTGGCTGGTGCTTCAAGCTGCGCAAGGTGCTGGATGAGATCAACCGAAACACCAAGCGGTTCAAGATGCCTGCGTGGTGGTTCTGCACCTCCATCAAGTTTTGTGCGCCCATTCTGTTGGGAGGGTTCTTCCTGTGGAATGTAATCACCCTGTTCACCAAGAACAATGGTATCTACGGCGGCTATTCTCTGGCATCCAACATCATCGGCGGTTGGGCGATTACCATTCTGGTATTCCTCAGCGGCTTCATTGTAAAAATCATTGAGAAAAAGATGCATCTGAAGGAAGAGGAGCAAACAAAGATCTGGGAAGAGTAAGATCCCAAAATAAAACCGGCATGCATATGCAGCATGCCGGTTTTTGTGTAGCATCATATATGCTGCAAAGGATATAGAAACAGCCGATGCTTTTGCATCGGCTGTTTTGCATATCGTCAAAACGATCTTACTTCATTGCCTCTTCTACAGCAACTGCGCAAGCAACGGTAGCACCAACCATCGGGTTGTTGCCCATGCAATGTCAAAAAAATTTACCGTTACAAGGAGTGACTTGCAATGGCGAGAAAAGCCCGTAACTACGCCATTATAACGCATTGTCGAAAATTTATCAAAATCTATTTTGACGGCGTTTTACTCACAAAAAATTTTTTTTGGGTGACAAATGGGTGACAAAAATGCTTGACTTTTTCGGGGGTGGCGCGCTATAATAAATGAGGGTGATCTTATGGCAGATATCAACGCTCGCAAGCATGGAAAGAAATGGGAATACTACTTTGAGATAGCCAAGATGGACGGCAAGCGAAAGCGTATCAGCAAGGGCGGTTTCAATACAAAGGCAGAAGCGGTCAGCGAAGGTGTCAAGGCTATGCACGAATACCAGACCGCAGGCACAGTGAACACGCCTTCCGAACTTTCCATGCATGACTACCTCAATTACTGGATCGAGATGTACTGTATCCCGAATCTGAAACCAACGACTGTTGCTAACTATAAAAAGTATATCAGGCTTCACATATCTCCGAAGATCGGCAAGTATCGTCTTGCTACGATCACGGCGGAACAGCTCCAGAAGCTGATCAACGATATGGTCGCTGACGGTTACAGCAAGAATACCGTCATCGGCATCAAGGGTGTGCCGTCAAGCAGCCTGAACTATGCCGTACAGCCGCTTCACTATCTGAAAACCTCGCCTATGGCGTATGTAAAGATACCCAAAGGCTCACGCACCAATTACCGTTCGTCACAGTATAAGCGTGAGGTCATCGAAAAGGATATTATAGACGAGATATTTGTGCGTTTCCCGAAAGGCAGTTCCACCTATCTTCCGCTGATGTTCGCCTATCACTGCGGTATGCGTCTTGGTGAAGCCTTTGCGATCACATGGGATAATGTGAACTTCGCTGACAGGACAGTCACGATCAATAAACAGCTTCAATGGGATTTAGAGAAGAAGTTCTGGTATCTGACTCCGCCGAAGTACAATTCAAGCAGGACTATTGATTTAGACGGCACTATGGTGGAGCTTCTGCAAGAAATGCAGGAAAAACAGATACGGGCAAAGGAATACTACGCCGATGAATACTCGCTGATATACTACGATGAGGAACTCGGCATCAACGAAAGCACAGGCAACGTGATAGATTTTGTAAACGTATATGAAAACGGCGGCTTCATTCAGCCGAGAACGATACAGCACACAAGTCAGGTCATACACAAGTTCTATCCTGCGTTCACATTCCATTCCCTCCGCCATACACACTGCACCCGTCTGCTCGAAGCTGGGCTTCCTATTAAATATGTGCAGGAGAGATTAGGTCACAAAAACATCAGCGTTACAATGGACATCTACAATCATCTGACACAGAGCCAGGCAGAGCTGAGCAAGAGAGCGCTGGAAGATGTGTTCAAATAAACATAAAAGAGGATAGCACCTTTTCATGATGCTATCCTCAGTTTTTATGCCGTTGCGGTGAGTTTCTCCACATTCTTCGGGTCGGAAAGATCATAGCCTTCGTATTCGGACAGAAACTTCATCAGAGCTTCGTGCCGAACCTTATATGAGCCCAGCTTCAGCACAGGCAGCAGCCCCGTATTGATGAGCTGATAAACATATGACGGGTTTGTGTGAAGTATCTGCGATACCTCTTTGACTGTGTAAAGAACCTTCTCCATTCTTTTTTCCTCCTTTATTTTTCGGAACATAAACAACTTGATAAAATGCCGTGTACCCGTGTAAACAACGCAAATACGCTGGTTTAAGCGTGTACCTATGCCGTGTAAAGTGTCTGACAGCGTGTGTGCTACACGCCTTTTCTGCGATCACACGTCCTGTATACACGGCAAAAAGCTCGCAGTTACGGGCTTTACACGCCTACACGCCTTAATAGGTACTTGCCTTAAACTTTAACGCAATGCCCTTGAATCCTCGGACATGGCTGCTCCCACTCGGAATATTGAGATCATACTTGATATGATACGCCGCTTCATTCTGCCTGAGCCATGATACAAAAGTCTCACGTTTCAGGGCGGTGAGGGCGTTGTCCTCGCACCAATGGTAGTAACTGTCATACAGCGCCGATGAAGCCACTCGCAAATTCTCCCCATACTGCACCCTGTCCGTATCTTCCAGAAACTCCGTGATATTGCAGTTGTCCTGCATTGTTTCCATGACGTTCTGCCTTGCCCTTTCGGAGATCGTAAAGCGGTAATTGTTGGTAAGAAGTCTCCGCAGTCCGTCATACATCCAGCAGAAAATCTTCTCTTTCTCAGCGATGAACTTCTCGGCGATATAGGGGTCAATGATACGGCGTTCGGGCGGCGGCAGGGTGGTTAGGATAATCATTCGCCGTGAAAATCCCTTGCTCTTGTCATAGAGCGTTTTCGGACTGCCGTTGCCGAAGCATAGGAGCCTTGTGTAAAGCAAAGCCTGTTCGCTCTGCTTGCCTTTGGCTTCAACGTCTATCGGTGTTTCGGCGGTGACGAGGTTCTTGATATATCCCGTGGACGACAGTGCCTGCATCTGCATATCATCGTCCACCATCAGCAGACGGTCTTTCAGGTTGTAGCGGAAAAAGCGGTCGTTCTCGATGCGGTGGACATTCCCTGTCAGCATATTATCCATGAATATCTCTCGGAGAACGATACCGATGCGGCTCTTTCCCTCGCCGCCCTGACCTATGAGGAACATCATCTTCTGCCCTTTTGTGGAGGGTATCAGCAGATAGCCGAGATACTCCTGCAAGGTGACCACATCTTCCGGTGTAAGCAGTTCCAACAGAAACGTCATGAACTGTTCGGGATAATAAGCACCGTTTCGGATATTCGGGTCATAGCAGATGTTCAGGCGGTTGGTGCAGAACTCCTTTCGTGGATAGAAGTTGCCATTCAGGTCGAGCTTTCCATTCTGCACATGGATAAAGTTGAGGTCAGGGTTAAGCGGTGCGCTGTATGTATAAAGCCGCAGTGCGTCCATGATCTGCATGACTTTTTTTGAAAGTCCAATCCACACACCCTGACGAAGCATACGATAGACCTCGTTGCCCAGAGCGTTCTCATCCACCAGACCGTCATAGTCGAAGAACCGTCCGCCAATGCACTTCATGGGGTGCTTCTGCGTGAACAGCTTGCAGAATTTCAGCTCATTGACGGTGGTCTTGTCCAGCATCCAGTCGGGAAGCTCACGTTCTTTCTTCTTTTCAGGTGAAGCGGCTGTTTTAACCTTCTCCCCATTCTTCAACACATCGTTTGCATTCTCTCTCAATCCTGCCTACCTCCGGTTTTATTTCTGCCTGTTGCTCCTTGTCGAAACTGCCCCACGCTTCAAGCATATACTCCGCATAGCCGATATTCTGCAAAGCGTACACGAAACGCCTGTCCGTATCCTCATCGGGAGAAGTCGGAACATAAAGCATCTTGTACTTATCAAGCAGAGTAAAGTATCTCATCAGAACATCATACATATACTCCACCCTTGCTTTCTCTGCCTTACGCTCGGCGATCTCCCGGCGTCGTCTGTTGACTTTCTCCATATCGGGCGGCTTGTCCAAATCCAGACCAAGACCGAAATTGCTGTTGATCTGCTCGACGGCTTCGATCGGTTTCAACCCGAAAAGCTCCTGCACCAGCCTGATAACATCGCCGTGAGCCTGACAGCCAAAGTAGTAGTAGTGATCTTCATAGAGCTTGCAGGACGGGTGACGCTCCCTGTGGAATGGGCAGAGCGCCATGTTTCCCCGGTGTACCTCTACACCGTAACTGCGAGCTGCCGTCGGCACATCGACAAGCTCTTTTATATCGTCGAAAATAGTCATTTCTTGACCCAGGGCAACCGCATGAAAAGATCAAACAAATTTATTGAAAATGACATTACAGAGAAAACCATCGTCAAAAGAGCACTTAAAACGCTTGGCTTTCATACTCAACTTGACTTTCTGATAACTTTTGTAGAGATTCAGAGCGATATGACGAATCACAGCAAGATTTTCACCGCTGTTATCTTTTCTGATGCGGCATTTGTCTTCATCAAAATTCACATCAAGACACCAATGCAAGTTGTTTTCGATTCCCCAATGCATTCGGACAGCTTCTGCAAACTGTGTCACATCGGTAAGCGACGTAATAAAATATCGATTTTCTATGCTTTTCACTCCATTTACAATTCTGGTACTTTTCACCATTCCGATTGCATTTAGTCCTGCCCATGCTTCTCGATTTTCAAGCCAGTCTATTTTTGTCTCCAAAAAATACTGCCGTTTTTCGATTCTTCCGTGATCTTTTCCACATGTTTCCGTCTTATCGAGCGAATAAAATTCCGGTTCTTTTTCAGCGGATTCAAAGTAAAATTTGACGTCTTCATGGATTGTTTCCTGATTTCCTTTTAAACAAATCGCATAATCACAGTTTTTTCACGAATTTTTTGAACCGTCTTTTTCTGACAACTCATAGCATCGCTTGTGATTGTGCAATTTTGCACATCAATAAAATCAAGAAGCTGGGGGACAGCAGGAATTTCATTGCTTTTCTCATCGACCCGCATTTGTCCCAAGACAATTCCTGTTTTATTTGCCCATGCACTGATCATGTGAATTACGCTGTAGTTATCATCACGGCTTCCGCATATCGTTTTTCCATCGATACTTACAATTTCATTTTCAGAAATATCATTGACAGATTTCGCCCGGTTGACAAAACATTTTTCAAGCTGTTCCGGCTTAATGATTGCAAAAATCCGCTGGAAAGTATCATCTGTCGGAACACCATTTTCAAGAATCAGATGGTATCTTTTACGAAATATATCTTCTTTTGATTTGCAGTACATGGCGATTTCATTCCAGTGTTCTGCTCCTGCTGTAACTGCAATGATTGTCATCACAATTACTTCCACAAGATTGTACTTGATTTTCCACGGCTGTCTGCTGTCTTCGATTTCTTCAAAATATTTCTTCATAACTGACTTCCTCCATTTTAACGGCTTCATTTCCCTCTTTGTCAATTATAACATATTTCTCGATTTTTTTCATGCGGTTGCCCTATTTCTTGACCTCCTGATACTTGAATTTGATATAGCTTTGTGCTATAATTATATTGGAATATTATAGGAAGGAGCTGCCGTATGAACTGTGACATCAAAACCGTGATTGCCATTCTGTATAAACAGCTCGTATCATCGTCTGTCAACACCTATCAGGCATTGGTGGATATGCTGTTCAAGTCCTATTTTAACGATCCGACCAGTCCGGAATATGACCGTTCAGAACCGTCAAAGTTGAATAAAGGCACTCGCACGTTATCCTCTAATATCACGGATTTTTATGTGCGAAAGGATAAGTCTGTACTGCTCGGTGATATTAAAGGTGTGCTGAAATATATCCTTGACAAGCCGCAGCTCCACGTTTCGTTCTTTGACCTTATCATCAATGATCCGCTTATATCCAAGCCCTATAAAAAGCAGTTTGCTTTGAATCATTCCCGTGAATACTCCGATGATGAGCATCTTGCGGAAGTATTCTATTTGGCTGTGACCATTGCCGCATACCGTCCATATTATAAAGCTGATAAGTATTGGTATGCGGATTACTACTATGATACGAACAGCAATTCAGAAGGTCTGTTTTCCAAAGCTAAACCTAAAGCTCCGCCAAAATATTTTACCGGACGTGAAAAGGAACTTGACGAGCTGCACACGCTGGTACAGAATGAAGGCAAGGTGTTTCTGACAGGCGTTGCAGGTGTCGGCAAGAGCGAGCTTGTCCGCACTTATGCGCAAAAGTATGCTTCGGAATATGCCCATATCGGATATTATAATTACAATGAATATCGTAACGGCATAGCAGATATGATTGCGAATGTTCTGCCGAATATGGCATTTATCCGCAGTGACATTGAAGCTCTCTATGAAGAAAACCTTGAACTGCTTTCGGCGTTCGGAAAGAAACTTCTGCTTATCATCGACAACTATAATGTCCCTGCCGACCGTGACTCCAACCTGCCTGACCTTCTTGAATTGGAATGTGATGTTATTTTCATTTCCTATTCTCACTATGACGATGATTTTACTGTATATGACCTGACAGAGTTCAGGACATTCCGTGAATCGTATGATCTGATAAAGCATTTTTACCCGTTTGATGAGAATGATCCTGATGTAAAATTCAAAATGCACCGTCTTGCGTTAATAACAGATAAATATCCGTTTTCATTAGAGCTGTGTGCCCGTTCCATGAAAAGAGGAACGGACACGCCCGATACCTGTGCAGATGCCCTTGTAGGAGGAATCAAGAATATGAAAGCAAGAATCCCTGCTAATAAAGACCGTAAGCCTAAGACCGACACACACTATCGTCACATTGAAAGCCTGTTCAGAAAGGCAGACCTTACTGTTACCGATAAATATGTTCTGTCATATATGCGTTTCATGCCCGAATCGGGTGTTCCGAAAATGTTGTTTCAGAAATTGACAAGGCTTATTGATTTCACAGAGATAGACAAGCTGATCGACCTCGGCTTTATCCATGATAACTCTGACGGTACGATCTCCATAACCTCTATTGTACGCAAGCTCGTTGAAGCTGATTATAAGATCAACCCCGAAGAAATGCTTTCGTTCGGTGAGACTTTGTTCTCTACGGATACAAGCGAAGCTCCCAAAGAAGTACTTGCTGAGATTGCTGATAGAATTTCACCCTTGAAATATCTAACAATGATCGAAAGTGATATTTTTGTTGCATATCATCTGCTGTTTCAGTTTTACTTCAAGATCGAAAGCAATTTCAGCACAGATATGGCTATGAGCTGCTTGGCTATGAACTATAACAAGAACATTTTCAAACACCGCCTGCTGTACCAGGCGGATAAGGCTCAGTTTTTTGAGCGTTTCAAGGACAGCGAAAACTTTGATCTTATCAAGCAGACTCTTGAAAAAACCGAGACCAATCCTCGCTGGCACGCTCATGAGGACGGCAAGGAGCCGCCCTCGGATCCGCTTATCAGATCATTCATTGTTTCGGAGGAAGATGATGCTGAGATTTTCGGCTTGAATGACGAGTGATCAGATAAAATCAAACAACCTCAGCAGTACATCTATCACCACCGCAACAGGAGCAGCGTAGTAAAGAAGATCGCCTATCGGTCTGACAGTGCAGAAACGCTTCACCGACTTGCTGATTTGCTCGGAAGCATTTTTCGCCGCTGCCGTTGCCGATCTCACGCCGGTGGTGCAGGCGATAATATCTTTCTCCATCTGATCGCTGTTGGCTTGAACATACTGCATCAGCTCGTTGATGGCTTCTTTCTCCTGCGCTTTGACCTGATGATAGATGTTGTAAATGCTGTCAGCGACCTCTGTCCTGACGCTTTTTGCGTACTGCTCTTGCAGGCTCAGGTTCTGCATCTGATGTTCGGACAACCTTTGTATTTCGGCGCTTATAGCTGTCGAATAGTTCTTCAAAAGTTGGCACATCTTTAGCGTTGCCGTTACCAGAAGGAGAACCCTCTCGTCCCTCTGAGCGTCCACCGATGATACTCCGATCTCCTCCGCCATTTCCCGAACTCTCGTTTCGATTGCGTCCAGTTCCGGCAAAGGTGCCGTCTGTTTCTTGGTTTCCATTGGTCTTACCTCCTGTCTCTGTGCTTTGTGCGAGCGTTCGTACTCCCTGCGGATACGCTCTGCTTCTTTTATCATCTGTTCCCGTGTGAAGTACGCTGTTTGCTGTTTGGGTTCTGTCTGCGGTTTGGGTGGTGTCGGCGGTGAAGGCTTCTTGCCCTCGCCAAATCTTGGTAAGCTCATATTTGATTCCTTTTACTGTATATTTATCACCCAGCTTACTGCCCCTGACCGAGACAAGTTTACCGCTTTTGTCGGTAAAGTTCGGGTGACGGTAAGATATGGTGTTGCCCTTGACCCGGCACTCAACATGATAATGCTTCATGAGGGCATTCACCACATCTTCTAAAGTCTTGTTGTTCGGGTCGGCACACTCGATACGAATGACCTCCCGAAGCTCGTCCTTGAAAGTCTCCTTGCCTTTGGCTTTCATCTGCTTCTCGGCAAAGGTTTCCTTGTCACGATCGGGGTTTTCATTATAATAATCCTTACGGACAGAGTGTACAAGCCCTCGCTTCATGCACTGCTCCCCGAAAAATTCGCACATGGTCTGCAAGTCCTTCTGACTGCGGCGATATGCCTTGCCTGTCTCGATATGGCAGTTGCCCACAAGAAAATGGACGTGCTTGTGCGGCTTGTCGGTGTGAACGGCGAACATGACCTGATAGCCGTCAAAAAACTTCTCGGCAAACTTCTTTGCGATGTTGAACACTTCTTCATAGGTCAGCTTATCGTTATCCTCTGGAGAGAACGACAGCGACATCTTGAATGCAAGGTTCGTCCGCTTGTTATCACGCTTGCCGAACAGCTTTCGTGTGGTGAGTATGTCACAGGAATAAATGTTGCAGTCGCAGTTCATCTCCCAACACAAATGCGGAGCAGTTTTTATGACACCTGCCTGCTGCTGTTCGGACAGCTCACCCAGCATATACCGTGAAGCCCGGTCAAGTTGTATCTGCGATTTGCAGGGCTTGTAATCTACGTTGACATTCCCATACATCACTTTACGCCTTTGATGCTGAACTTCGGGTTATCCAGAAATGCAAGTATCCGCTTCATGACGGCTTCATTGGCTTGGCGGATAGCCCCAATCTCAGCTCTGACCTTGCTGTCCTGCCCAATGTTGGAGTAGTAGGCAAGCTGATTGAGGTTCGTACCTATCTTTCTGATCTCATGGATAAGCGGTGTAATGTCATCTGCCACGTTGTAAATGCGGACTTCGCTGTCTTTGATTGCCTGCATCAGATAATCGGTCTTGCTCAGACCACTTGCTTCATGCTTGGTATTCCAAAGCTGAAGCTCCTCGTCAGTCAGTTTCAGACTGATCGAGTGATAGCGCTTTCTATTTATCATTTTTATCCTTTCTCCGCCTGCGGCGGTTTAGGGGAAGGTCTCGGAGGGGGAACGTCTCTGAGCAGGGAGACCGATGTGTCACTACATCGGTGCTACCTGCCCGGCGCAACCAGACGGGTCACGGTCTTGTTATTACAAGACATCACGGCGATAAGCCGTTTTTTTATAAGCAATTCGCTCCGCCGATTGCGTTCGAGTCTGCAAATTCCTCTGTGATATTTGCAGGCTTTCTTTTTTTGCATAAAATGCTATCGGGCATTTTTGCATTATTTCTCCGATTCTTCTCATGTCTATTGGTTTGTTGCTGTTGTTGTAACACTCCGCTATATATTCGGCGGTAAAGCTGTTTCAAGCAGTATCAGCCGCCGATAAAATCGAAATCAATACCGGAATAATCGTCGTTTTCGCTGTTGTCAGCGTTGCCAAAGCCCTCCGTGGCGCTCGGATTGCCGTCCATTGTCCCCATGGGAACAGCTCGAATCTCATTGAACTGTACAGGGTAACTGCTGTTCAGACTCAGCATCAGGCTTGCGAGGAACTTCGGCATTTCAGCGATAAACGCCTTGCCCACCTCAGACACGATCTGCTCCACGAAACGCTCCTCATGCTGACGAGTCTCAAAGTACGGATCATCAGCAAGTTTCCCCATACGGTCAAAGTAGTCATTGACCGCTGTGATCGCCGCCACATTCGTGGACTTGATCTTGTCCTTGTCATAGTTGTGGAGGTAGTCCCACGCCTTAGCGTGTTCGGGATTGTCCATATTGAAGCGGAAACAGGTAGTCAGAACCTTGCTCATTTCTTCTCCTCCTTTTTAAGCTGTGCAACTGCGAAAAACTCATAGCCTTTAGCAGAAGCACAGATGTCCCCGATGATAGTCACCCTATCCTTATCATAGTTTCCGAAATTCTCAATGAGTTTTCCACCGCCGCCCGTGATGTAAAGGCGCATCATTTTAGGATCATACTCATACTTGCGTAGCAGAGCAAAAATATCCTCGGCGTACTCAGCAATCGCATGACGGAGTACCTCAGCATATTCACTGTCAATGTCTGCCTTTCCATAGCGGATCATGCTCTGAATAATTGTCTCGTCCACGGTGACACCCAGCTTGTTCATCATGGCATTGGACGCAGCCTTGACACACTGGTTCACACCCATTTTCTCGGTGTAAGTCTTGGTATTGATGACCTTGCGGTTGCTGACGAAAATGATGTTGACTGTACCATTGCCGATGTCAGCGATCATGCTCAGACCTGTCATCTCGTTCAGCTTCTCCACCACAGCGGCATAGCCCTGTGGATAAACATAGCACCCGATGATGCGGACGGAGTAGAGTTTGTCCTCATACTTGAAGTCCACGCTCTCACGCTGGAGCATATATTTGCGGAACTCTTCACGCTGCCTGCCTACCCATGTGATCGGAAGTCCAACTGCGAGATAGACCTTAGTCGATGTGATGCCCTCACGGTTCAGCTCACGAGAGATACCCATAAGCGTAAACAGGTAGTTGTCCTCGTCCTGCCACTTGTCGGCAAGATACTCCTTGTGTCCCTCACCGATCTGATAGTAGCTCCCCTCAAAGAAAAGAGTGTTCTTGGTGAAGGTAGGTGCGGCATCGAGCTTGGTGATGCCTGTGGGTGTGACCGTGTTGGCGGTCTTGATGTTGCCGTAACCGTGGTCGATGCCTACGATCAGGAAGTCGTTATAGTGTTTCATTGGTATTCCTCCAATCTTTTTATTCAGCTTTCGGGATAGCGGTGCGCTGTCCGTCTGCTGTAATTTCAGTATAGCAGATATTTCATGCCTTGTGGTTGGCAGGATGTTGGCGAGGTGTTGGCATGAAAATGAATTATGGCATAAAAAGAGGAGCAAAACTCGTTATGAGTCTTGCTCCTTGATTATGAGTTATATTGGGATTGTTATACCCTTATCAATTTGATCAAAGCATTTGCGACATCAACAGCATCTTGATCCGAATTATCCTTACCAAATGTCACTCGAATCGTTCCTTCACGATAATCAGCAGGAACGTTAATTGCCTTGATAACATGAGAGACTTGCTGATTTACACTGTCACAAGCCGAACCGGTTGAAACGTAAATTCCTTTCAGATCAAGCATATGCATTAGTCCCTCTCCTGATCTGTCTTTGAATGAAATGTTGATGTTGCCAGGCAGACGCTCGGTTGGATGACCGTTGATTATATAATCAATCCCTATACTCCTTAAAGCCGTTAAAAATACCTCTGTCAGGTGATGAAGATGTTCAGCGTTATGCGACATTTCCTTTGTATTCTTCTTTAGGGATACAGCCATTCCGACAATGGCAGGCACGTTTTCTGTTCCGGCTCTCATACCAAATTCCTGTGCGCCACCATGGTGGTAAGGTTGCAGCAATCTATTTCTGCTGTACAAAAAGCCAATACCTTTCGGTCCGTTGAATTTGTGAGCTGATGCTGAGAGCATATCAATTCCCATAGCTTGTACATCTATCGGAATATGCCCTACTGCTTGCACGGCATCAGTATGAAAAACTGCTCCATAGCGATGGGAGATTTCAGATAATTCTTTGATACGCTGAATTGTTCCTATCTCATTATTCGCAGTCATGATTGTAACAAGTGTACTGTCACAAGATGCAATGACAGATCTAACTCTTCCAAGCACCTTTTCTAACTTGTCGGCAGATACAAAGCCATATCTATCGACCGGAACAACAAAACGTTCATAACCACTGTTCTCACAAGCATATAAAACGGAATGATGTTCAATAGCTGAGGTCACAACATGACAAATATCGCTTGAAACAGTAAAATGCTTGATGGCATGATTATTACTTTCTGTACCACCTGATGTGAAGATGATGTGTTCAGGTTCGGCATTGATACATTCGGCAATTGTTTGTCGAGCCTCTTTCAAGGCACGCTTTGCCTTTTTTGAAAAGCTGTAAGCACCAGAGGGATTAGCATAATCTTCAAGGAGATATGGTTTCATCGCCTCGAATGCATCTATATCCAGTTTTGTTGTTGCTGCATTGTCAGCGTAGATTTTCATATTCATACCTCATTTAGAAATCACTTTAATTGAATATCAGGAATTTGCTTATCTGCTTTCGTATACTCCTTGGGATCAATGATGCAAAGCTGCTTGTAAATCGTACTCCTCATATCAATTGCAGGTTTCAGGCAATACTCTTTAAATTCCTGCGGATCAATATCAGTCGGCTTTTGCACATGAGGAAACAACAATTTAAGCAATGCGGTACAAAGACGCTTTATTGCTGTCATATGTCTTGTATATGCTTTGGGCGGAGTTTTCAGCAGCTCATCCACAACGGAAGCATAACTCAGATCATCACGCAGTGCGTGCATTACTTCTGCAAAATACTCGGTATTGATAGCCCAGCCATTTGCAATCATTCCTGTTTTCATCGGCGGTATCTTCCAGCCAGGAATAAACCCATGAAAACGGTCTAATGTTGCAGACTCACCAAACACTTCACTTATATGCTCTACCATGTTCTTATTTATGTCAAATCTATCAGCGTCAATATTACCAAGTACGATAACCCCTGCATCAGCAGTAAGTGCTGCATCGAAACCTTTGATCTCACCAAATTCCATATAGTGTTTTAGAGCTTGTTGGATTTGTCCGGGCTGTTCAAAGGTGATGGATTGCACTTCATCAAAACCGACATAATCAAACCTCGTGATCAATCCGCCTGTCTTTTTTGCATTATCGTAAATAAGTGAAGCCCTTGAAACAGTTCCACCAGTTATCAGCCATCCACGTTTGCTTATTTTCTCAAAGATATAACTCTTACCGGTTCCCTTGGGTGCAAGTTCTATCATATTAACTCTTTTTTCCATAAATGGAAGAAGACGACGCAGAAAATAAAGCTTTGAGGATTCATCTATATTTCCATTCTCATCTACATAGCCATTGGGATTGTAATCTATAGAACTGATGATAACATCGATCCACTCGTGAATATCAAACTCTTTCCTTGCCTCACGGTAAAAATCAAGGTCAACAGTATAGGGACAGAACGGTTTGTACCCATTCATTGTTATAATACCCTTGGGCTTATTTGCCGTTCCTTCCATTGCCCATGACAGCGTAATGATGCCCCAATTTTCGCTCTCTCTAAGAAGAGTATCCTGCCATTTATCTGCGACATCATAATCTACAACACCGGAAGCGCCACCTCTTGCTCCACCAAAATCGGGCAACTCAAACATTGTCTTACCGGTTTTTACATCAACTGATACTCGAACACGAGCCAAAAATTGAACCGTTTCTCCGTTGACCATCTGAAACTTATACTGCTCGAAGTCATCACGGCTTGGAATGTATCGTTTGATATATCTTCTAACACTATCGTAATCAATAGCGCCCTCATCATCTGAAAACTTCATGACAAGCCAGTCACGCATATATGAGGGAATACTCAAATTGGAAAAGTATTCGCTTCGCTGCGGATCTTTTAACACCACCATATCCGCAAATACTTCCCTTATTTTTTCTTCCAGCATACCAACCCTCCTCATCACAGAAACAGAGTACAGCCTTGTTCCTTAAACTCTTGTATCTTATCTTTTAGATCATCAACAGTACAGCCTATTACTTCCGAAAGGCAATTTAAGCAGTAGAGATCCTCGGTATCAACATCAATTAGTTTTTTTGACAAGGCTATCTCGTCCTTTTTTAATGGTTCTTTGCAATCACAGCATAATATCTTTTTTCTCATAGGTCAAAGTCCCCATCGTTATTACCAATAGCAGAGTTTATAATCAGTTCATCTGCCTGCACAGATTTACCGTTTGCAATTATAGAGACCGTATATTTTCCATGCTTGATGTTTTCAAAAACGATCTTCCAGACTTTCTTGTCATCGGTTGCAGTTACATTCGCAGAAATACTACCAATATTGATTTGCAGACTTGCTATTGACTGATTGAATTTAATAACTGCATTTGCCTTCTTATTTTGTATTTTCACAGGATTCTTTTCCCATTCAGCTTGTAGGGGAATGGTACTGTTACTATCAAATACTATGATTGGCACAAGCAGTTCTTCCGGAGTCGCTCCACCATGAATCTCGCCATATGTCGGCACATCATCATCTGCACCAGCGGCATGACCGGAAATTATATAATGGTCATAATTGGTGAAAACTATATAGCTTTCATCTCCAATATGTCGGACTATTTGGGTTTCCATTTTTGTTCCAGGTGCTTTAGATGAAACGCCGAATCTTCCATGACTACCTACAGTGATCTCCTTTGGAGCGGGGATACCCTGTCTTGTGTGGAAAAATCTGGCAGCAAGCCTACTGGTACCGTGGTCTCCTGTTATGATGATCCTACGATAATTTTTCAGTAGTTCGCTTATTTTACTGCCGATCGTCACCATTTTTTCAGTTCCATGCTTTTCAGACACAACGGTAAACTGTTCTTCAATACAGGGATAATAGTCATCAATATCCTTATAGCTTAATCCCTTGTGTGCAAGCTTATCCAGATAGTCGATCTTTTCATAGGGGACATCCATCTGATTCCATTGATCATTAAACTTTGTTTCAGTAGGAATCTTTGCAAGTCCACATGAATGATATACAACAGTGCCATCTTTTCGTTTTGCAAGTGCTTTTAATAGTAGCGGCATCCATTCGGCACCTAACGCATCTACCCACAATACGACAGTCTGATCATCAATATAATCTGAAAGTTCAGCAAATCGAGAATCAAATTGGTCGGTTTGAATACCAGCGAAATACATCTGCTCATCAGCAGGAAGTGTGTTTGACAGCTTATATATTTTGTACAACTCCATATAACGACGAAGTTCTTCATCGCTATAATCTGTGCCATCCAAATATTCAAACAATTCAGGATAGAGTGTCTTTAATCTTTGGCAACCGTATGCAGCATTCTTATCTACACGCAGCCATTGTCCTACCATTTTCAGTAGATAGATACGTTCGTCAGAAGTATCACAAGAAAGATAATCCAATCGTGCCTCATAACTCGGTATTTTGCTTAGGAAATCAAAATACACATTATCTCTTTTCAATTTCATGGCAGCGATGATCTGCTGGCTTTCTGCAATCCACTTTGATGTGAGGTGCGTAATTAAGAAAATGTCATGTAAAATGATTTCATCCAATGTATCCAGTTTCTCACACTTCAAAATACAATGTGAAAGATAGGTATTATCAGGATGCAAGCGATACCATAATTGCACCAGTTCTTTTTTATTAGTCGAAAGAATAGACCATTTGCCCATAATATCAAGAGCTTGGAAGCTGCTTACATTGAGGCACGATAAAATTGCGTCATCCAGTGTCTTATGCTGGAGTGCTTGCTCGAACAATTCTTTCTGCACTTCAATCGAGCAATTATCGGTGTTCAGTACTTCACCGCCGTTCAAGTTTTCCTGAATGAAAGACAGGTTATCCTTTACAACGTGTATTGTTATTGTACCGTTGGTTTGCTGTATTAAATGAGAACGACCAGTGATAAGTGCATATTCGGTTATTACAGTTTTTCCATCTGCCCAAAAGTCGTACCATTCCTGAAGATTGCTAAACAACAATATATTAGGCTTTTGTAATTTATCTTTTAATTCCAGAAATTGCGCAGAGTAAACCGTAACCGTTAACTTTTGATCTTCATCACTATCCGATGTACAGTCGAAATAGTAATCTTTCATTCTTTCGTCTGCCATCAACCTTAATGTTGAATCCTGCCAAAGAGCCTCACATCCCCATAAAGGAATGATTATACGACCGGTACTGCTTGCCGGAACCTGATGAGTAATCAGCTTTTTAAGTCTTGCTGTGTCAACTTCATTATGGCTGAATAGCCTTAAATATTCGCTGACACCAGTCAAAATCACCCATTTAGAATGATAGTCAGTACCGTTTAAGTTTTCATATCGTGGCATGATATCAGGTGCAGAAAACAGCTCACCTGCTGAAACAAGACTTACATCAGGAATCTGACGAAGTTTGTCTACCAACTCACGATATTTCTTTATGTTAGAAACCATAATCACACGAAATGGTGTTCGACAGGGTATTAGTTCGGCAGTTGTTCGTTCTGTATTTAACTTGTCATAAACCTGATCTATGGTCAATTATATCACCTCTTATTCGTTAAATGCATCGCAAAACTCAGGATGTGCATCAAGAAAACTTTGTACAGCGTTACGCAATTTACCTTCATCCATTGTCTTAACATGGTTTTTAGTGTTACTCAGTTTTTCCTTCTTCGCCTTTTCCTGCTGTTCTTTTTTCAATATATTACGGAAATCATTCAATTCGGTAATATCCCAATTGCTCATGTCATTTCCTAACTTCATCTTTGCTTTTGCCATGATCTGTATACGATCTTCGGAAAAAATCTGAGCATATTCATCTCCCAGGACTTTTAACAGTGCTTCTGAGATTATAGCGTCATCTGTCAAGATGGAATGATCCATCGTATCCAGAATATTGATCGCAGTCATAACATCAGTATCCATAGTCCTTTGGTCGTTTTGAACTTTTGTTAAAGTAGTGAATGCGTCACGCTGCTCTTTTGCGACAATCCAATAGATAGGAGCATTATGAATAGAACACCACTTTTTAACAGAACCACATTCCGAGCCTACTACTGATAACCAACGTTCCTTCAAGCGTATACGGTGTCTTGCCTGACTGATATTACTCATCAATCCATTTAGGTCTTTATCAAACTGTTGTTTTGGGGTATTGAACCGAATATCTTTTAAGCCAGAATAAATTGTGTCAAGCTCCTGGGCTGTGCATTCCAAACCAAGTTGATCAAGCAGATCAGATAGTAAAGTTTTTCCATCACGAAGGAATTCCATCGCTGATTTTCCATAGGAATTCAGTTCTGCTGAATCAGCCTGTCTCTGTTCATCTGTCATTTGTGCTGCATTGTTTGATACAATCCACTCCATAGCTTTGAGAGCACCAAACCACGGTTTATCTAAAGTTTCTACGACGCTGATCGGGATACGGACAAACTTAAACTGGTTTGCCAAGTCATTTCGCACTTCTTCAATGCTGTGGTATGTTTTTCCCAATGCATCATTTAAGGTCTCAAGATAGTGATATTCGCTGATGATATCCGGAATCTTATTAAGAACCTGTTCTTCAATCCATGTATAAATAGAATCCTGCATAACAATGTGCAGCTTATCACTGAGTACATCAGAGCTAATCTTAAGCCTTTCGACGATTTCTTTTAACTCTGATGAAGCCTCAAACAAGAACGAGCGAAATGCTTCGTTCAATGCATTCTTATCCTGAAAAGCTTTTCTTAGTATAGAACGTATCTTACCTCGACCGCTAAAAGCCTGATTTACATTCCCCATGATTTCTTCATGGCTGTTATTTTGCTCAATGAACTTTTGAATATTATCGATGATTTCCTTGGCAACAGTTTGATTCTCAGCATTGTTATATGCTGATTGCGGAAGATACTTCAATGTCCAGAAAGGTGATCCGCTGTTAGTTACAGCAACACGCATATTATGCCAGCATTCTGTTTCATTCGCTACTTTAACATCAGACAAAGCCATAATGTCCTTAATGTAATCTCTGAATAAGCGGAACGTTTCGCTTCCAGACGAAATATAATCTGTGGTCATCTTGCCTTTTACAAGATTATATACCATAGTTTTCAAGTTGTTTTCTACAAGTATCTGCGGTGCGCCGGCACTATCAGTCCATGTATAGTCACTGTTTTTATAACCGGTAAACACATAACCCAACAAAATTCCACAGGCAATTGTATCATAATAGCCGAAAGGCGGCTTCATAAGCTTTGACCACAAGTCACTTAAGACGACTTTCTTTCCAGACTGAATTTCGTCTCTTACAACCTTTGCCAATTCACTGACTGCCTGAACAGAATCATTACCGGTCATATCAGCCATTTCATTAATGTCTGTAATGTCAAGAATCTGTCCAATTCCTGTAAGCACGCTTTTAAGCTGGCTTGAATTCGTTGCACGTTGAATACCTGCTAACGGAGCGGAATCGGAACAGCTCTTATACGCTGTATTGGTGATAACGATTTTTTCGGGAGCATATGGGAAAAGCTTATCGATAACACTTGCTCGAATTGTCTTTGACAAGTGCGACATACCGTAAATGTTATTAAACACTTGTGTACCGTTCCATGCGATAATTTGACTGGAAGCACTTACTTGCTGTACCCATGTGCTGATAACAATATTAGCTTCATTGCTCTGCTGAGATGCGGCACCTGTCTGTCCACTTTCTGTAGCCATGTCCTGCTTTGTAATAGCATTTAACCACCTCTTGCGTATTTCCTCAGTGAGCGGCTTTTTTACAAGAGCGATAGTAAGTCTTGACTCATCAAGGTCAAATACTCTATTCCTTAAATCTTCCTGAATAGAAAGATACTGGTTATCATCCTTGACGATTACAACAAGCAGCCCAAGCTTGTAAGGATATTTATCTAAATCTTTTAGTATCTCGTCTAAACGGGATTTGATCGAGTTGGTTTCAGCACAGCAGACACATATCTTCATACGTCTGCTCGATACATCGTTGCTGTCCCAACACTTATCTTCAAATGGTTTTGAGAAAATACCATCCTTGCTAAACATCTGATAGCGTGTGTATTTTTTGTCGTTTGCATCATAATGCAACTGGAATGAACCACCATCTGTAGAGAAAGGCAGTTGCAGACGAACAACTCCATTAGCTGCTGTATCAAGGGTAACGAGCTTGCACTCTTCAAGTGTTGCAAGCAGATCTTTCACCTGATCTTCACTCATAACACCAGCAAGGCACAGCGATAAGCAATCAACAGTAGCTGCTATTCCGCCTTGTGTGCGTCTTCCACTATAAAGACCTTTTGCAGAAGACATTACCGCTAACAGCAACATGACTATCTTGAACAGGCGATGAGCATTTTCGTCTGCTTCAACCAGATTTTTATTATCCTCATAATGCCTGATATACTCAGCAACTTTAGTCTCTTTTTCAAGAAAATCACTGTCTCTTGTAAAGAAATAATCCCATAGCCATTCCGGAGTCAGCCAGCAAGCCTGATCGTCCGGACCGTATTTACTGATATATCCAGCAAAACCAATGTCCTCATTTGAGCGATCCTTCATAAAGCGGAACATTGTACGCTCTGCGGCAGCATAGTTCTCAGCTACACGAGCAAGCAGGCGAACTGTCATAGGGTGCATAGGACAAAGAGCTTTTATAAATCCCGAAATATTGCTATCGGGACCAGCTTCCATATCAGCAATTCTTGAATGAATATTCTGAATAACAGCCTTTCTGGCTTCATCCCAATGGTTTTCCATGCCATTACGAATATTGATCGATCCTGCGATCAAATCAAGTGAAGCATCTGCGGTCAAGTGAAATTCGACCTCATGGAAACGATGAGAGATTTGCTCATATTGTTCCGAACCACCTACTCGTGCTACGAGATCTGTTGATTTATGTACGATGAATAGGGCATAGAAAGGCTCTTCCTTTGTAAATTCTGAGATCTGCTGTAAAATAATATGGTCATCTGAATTAGAAACATATTCTGTGAATTCATCCCAGATAAGGAAGATACCGCTTTTGCTGAGATTATTGCACTTAATAACTTCAGCTACCCACTTCTTAAAAGTATCCAGATTAATGACAAGTGACATTTTCTTGTTGCGCAGTACACTTGCAACATTCTGAATAGCAGTAAGATTTCCTTCCTCTACCAGATCTTGCAGTTCCTTTACAGAGCTATAATCATCGCCAAGAGTGGTTGTAGACAACATGAATTCCCAATTGATAGTTGGGTCATTCATTTTCTCTCTAACGACCTCATACAGTGAATGGCTACCAAGGTCTGCTGAATCACCAAACTTCTCCACAAGTGCCTCACGAATTGCCTGCTCCATTTCAATGAGCATCATATCGCCGGTACGAATACCGCTGCAACCCGTCTTCCAAATCACAAGATAATCTCCGTTTTTGCGACATTTTTTGAAGCGATTCTTATATTCAGCAAGGCGGTGATTTCCTGCCATGAAGTCCTCAACGATCTCAGGCTTTTCTTCAAGAAGATGTTTCAGTAAAATAGCCGCATAGCTTTTACCAGTACCATACGAACCGTTGATCCAAAATGAACGTCGGGAATCAGTATCTTCTTTATTCAAAGACTGACACAATACCTCCATGAGCTTGCACATATCTTCTCCGACAATATAATCACGCCAGAGATTCTCATTACGCTTATCTGCATCTATATCAACGACAGATTCAAATGAAGGGTTTATCTCCAGAAAACTGTTGTATTTTACACTCATCTCAGTAAGCTCCTTTCATCAGTCTTCCGCAAGGTCAAGTATATCCTGTGAAGCAAAATCATCTAAGACAATATTATCCAAATTTGCAACAAAAGAAACACGGATATACTTCGGGTATTGTACTGCCAGTCCCTGCACCTGTTCTTTGAAGGCTTTTGCGTCTATACCATAAATGTCATGCGGAGACACTCCGTTTGCATTTTCCACATTGCGGGAATTCACAAGTTCACTAAAAGTAAAACTCTTATGACCGGTTCTCTCTGCATACAGATACAGAGAATACAAAAGTGCAACCGGATCAGGATAGTCCCATCCTGCACGAAGGTAGGATTTATCAACAACGATACCCTGACCAAGAGCAGAGCCGATTGGGGAGTCACGGAAAGTTGACAGCAGCGAGTTAACTGCTTGTCCACGACTCTTTTCACTTATATCTCGATCTAACCACTCAATCAAGTCATCCTTCTGGAACATTTCTCCTGCACCTATATTCAGGCAGAAACACCTTACAACAATAGAATCATACGCAAGATTAGCCCAAAGGATCGCCCACACAAATGGGTTATATGAACCCATCGGTAACAGTTTTTCTCCAAGAGGTGTCAGTTCAACCAGTATTTGCTCTTTGTTGTTCTTTTCCTCTCTTTTAAGTATATTTGCATCACCCATCCAGTATCTGAGCGATTTATATTGGTCTTTTCCTAAAACGGTCATTCCGAAACAATCTAAACCATTGTCTGTCAAATGAGAATAGAAGGATTGCCTTAATCCAAAGTTACGGTAGCGGTCTGGATTCTTCACAGTATCACTCCTTATATATAATGATTTTGCAACCATGCATCCTTTATCGGTATACATACAGCAGTTATAACAATGAACACACGCTTTTTCTCTAATGTGTATCTTTCCATCAATGATTTGAAACGCATTTGTCGGGCATTGCGGTACACAAGCTTTACAGCCAACACAATATGCTGTTTTATTCGCAACAGCTCGCAAAGATGCAATGTCAAAACGGTCAAGTCTTGTAATTGGATAAATGGTGATGTGCTGACCTGCTTCATCGACGGTCAGTGTCATTTCACATATTCCGTGTTTGGACAACACATACTTTTTATCATTCTTTTCTTCAACTATATGACCAAATACTCCTACAACATCATTCCATGATTGACGCGCATTTTTTATATCTATAATCAGCTTGCCGTCTTCAATAGTTTCGGCAATCCTGTTTTCGCCTTGCTTTAATATTTTGCCGCCAGCCCTTACTTGCCAGCCTCCGTCTTCAACGTATTTTTTATCCAATTTACCCTTGGCATACATTGTAAGATCTTCAATAAGAGATAATGAAGTAGCCATTTCATCATGGTAATTATGAGCGATTAATGAATCCTGCCATTTAGCGGACATAGGGCAAACCATACAGCCTACACGGTATATGCCATGCCTATACGCATTATTTATCATCAAATTATTATGGAGAATATATACAAACACTTCGGCAGTATCCCATTTCAGTATGGCATGACAGTTAATTTGCAGGGCATTTTTTACGCCCTCACCAACCTCAGTGTATTTGGCTCTTCTTGCGCTTTCTTCAGCTCTAACTCCATCAAATACAACGGCTCTGGCATTTTCGCCTGTCAATTGCTGTAGTAATAGAATTGTTGGAACGGATTTATGAACTGAACAACACCATCGCAATTTGCTTGCCGGCGGTCCGAATTCTTCCCAAGACTCACTGGGATCCATGTGACACTTTGCTTCTTCAAAGTGTAACTCAGCCCAATGCTCCTTTGCTTTTTCAACAGCCCTGATAGTATCAGACAACTCCATACCGGTATTGCTGAACACCACATAGAAATCACTCGGTGCAAGTGCTTTTGCACACAAGTCAAGTAAGACGATAGAATCCTTACCGCCAGAAAAGGCACATATGAACGCATAACCTTGTTTCTTATATTTTTCATACTGTTCTTGTATGAAGTGTACTGCCTTTTGTTCTAAGCTGATCATCAGTGTCTTATTTACTTCATATAGGCGATCGACATCTATCGGCTGTAACTGTAGGCGTTCATCGGTTTTCAACTCTATTGTCGGTTTGGTATAGAATCCGCCACCTTTTGCCTCAGCCACATAAGTGCCGTTCATCACATATCGTCTGACTCCTTCTGCCCACAGTAATGGGGCATCTGTATCCCTTGGATAGTCCCAGTAGCGATACATTTCAAAGAAATCCAGTTCCTCTCGAAATACAGGGCGGATCTCTTTCTGCAATTTCGCATCTATTGTCAAACGGAATATTCCATATTCATTTGTCCATTCATAGCCGTACATGGCTTATCATTCCTTAGTTATATTTTTATAGTAACGCTCTTGCGGTCTAAATCCCATATGAATCGACCATCATTAGGCAATGCATCCGGCATTGTGTAGATGAGCTCTCTACCAGCGATCAATCCGTATTCGACAAGTATTTGACGAAGTTCCTCGTTGCTATACGTCTGTGTACTGTTATCAAGCAGTGTGATCTGCTTTTCAACAAACAGTGATAACACTGCATCGGAGAATGCTTGAATTTCACTATCAAGCGTCACTAACATTGCGTGCAGTGTATCTATTGACTGCGTATTAAGAGCGCATATTGTTTTCGCACCGATTTCGTTGTAATAAAAGCGCAGGATACTCTGTAACAATAGCGGTGTCCATGCTCTTTCTCCCGGCAGATCAGGCAAAAGGTCATACCACATAGGCTGAATATCTCTGATAACGATATGATCTCCGACATCGTTAAATAGTGTTTTGACGGCTTTTCTTGCCTTATTCAACCATTCAGGTGTGATACCTATACTTTCCGATGTAATTATATAACCAGGTTCATATAATAGGAAATCCGGTGCAGAAGTTAACTTCATATACTGACGAGAATGCGTATTGTTTATACCCAGCAGGAGCAAATACTCTTCCAAATCATTCTCGCTGAAGAAACCGCCTTGGTCACGAGCGTATTTCATTATGATGTCAAGTTTGGATGTTACGATTTCTTGAGAACTTGTAATATGCGCTTTGCCTTGAAATGAGTAGTGTACATCATGGTATTTTTCTTTTGAAAACAGATGCTCTGCCATGTCAAATATCTTTCGCTGATCGCCCATATCATTATCGTTCATAAACATTGCCATATCGAGTTTGGCATAATCATACAACTGGGCTGCGGAAACATAGCCGTTGTTTTTCTCCATCAGTTTTTCTAAGACTGATTGTAGACAGTCTGCTCCGACTTCCCAATCAACAAACGCTTCTTTATGAATCAATCTATCGCTTATAGATACAATATCTATTGAAGAAGCTACAGCTTTCTTGACTGTCAGTACCGGTAATTCCAGAGCCATAGCGGTTTCATCGACTGTACACCCATTTAGATCCGCTTTAAGCACATATGATTCAACACGTTCTATGTGTTCGGATGACTCTTTGTCAGAGCAATTACCATTTATACACTCAGGTGCTTGGCTCAATCGAATCGCCTCCTTTAGTAGTGATAAGTAAGCATCATAGTCGCTTTGGTATAGCTCATACATTTCTTTGATAGCCTTTGAACATGATGGCAGTCCTTTATTACCACCTGTAAAAAGGTATTGCACTTGAGCCAAGTGCATATTCATTCCGTTGACATTTCGATAAGTTTCATTGATCTTTATTCCACGATTGATAGCATACTGGCGAAGTGTATTTGATAGTTTGAACGCTTCTGACTTATAATCCTCGCCACGGGTAATACTTTCATACGCCTTAAAAAGAAGAGCGGTTTCATACTTATCCCACGAGATCCGTATTATTGGTTTGTGTGTGGTATCCGAATCATTGGCAGATTTTTTGGGGGATTGAGCGTTACTTTCGACCTCAGTATTCAACATAGTGGTTGCTTCTCTTAGAATGGCAACGAATTGATCATGATCGTTCACAAATATATCATACATATTGCGAATTGCTCTTGATGCCCCAGATAGCCCTTTTTCTCCGCCTGTAAATAGAAACTGTACATTTCCTAACTGCATATTCATACCATTGATATTACGAAAAGTTCCATCTATAACAATCCCGTTTATAGATGCAAGCCGGCGAAGGTTATCGGAGAGCCGAAAAGATTGTTCCTTCATGCTGCTACCATTAACAACGTTCTCATAAGCCATAAAGAGAAGTGCTATCTCATGTTTACTCCAAGGAATACGCTTTGCCATACAATCACCTCACCTATGACCGGATACATTGATTTATCGAGCTGCCAACCAACTTTCTTCAATCGGAACATAATCAACATTATGCACATCACAAAAATCCTTGATTCTCTTCATTGTAGATAGGTTAGGAACGCTTTTACCGATTTCCCACCTGTTCACAGTAGAAACAGAAACGGTAAGTTCCTTTGCAAAAGCCTCTTGAGAAAGAAAAAGTTTTTGTCTCATCGTTTTAATATTATCGGAAAACAACATATTCGCATCTCCCTTCAGTTTTATTGGCGTTTACATATTATCATTATAGCACTAACCAAGCGTTTTGTCAATATAGCACAAAATAGAGCGGACTGCTTAACGAGATTTTTATTCTCCTAAAGAACCGCCCTTAAACCCTGAAAGATTTATTATCTCCTTTTTACACTTCTGAGCATATTGCACCGTTTTATACGCACCACCACTCTTATGTTGAATACAGCACACGACCAAGTTTGAACGGTCGATCATACACCTGTTACGAACTTGTATCGCAGACTTATAGTGTACTTCGGACGAGTCGGTGCATATCTCAACTTCGTCATAGTGGTTCAGATAGCTCTGCTCATTGTCACGGTACTCAGCTTTCATATACGGCAGCACAAGAATCAGCGATGTGTTGCCGTAGCCGTATTACTTGACAGCTCGCCTGATCGCTGATGCCACCAGGAGATCAAATTCTCCGTTCCGACCGACCAGAAATTCTACATACTGTTTTCGTGTGATGAGATCATGCAGGAGCCGTTCCAACCTGCTTTCTATCTCTGCCACACCTTCTACTTCACTATGTCCAAAGAAACTGACTGTGTATATCTCCATAGCTTACACCTAAAAATGTTGTTGTTCGTATCAGCAATGATGCTACCACATGAATAATCTAATATATCTTGATTATAACATATTTCAGAAGATTATTCAAGAGCAAACAACATATTTCCTTTGAGTATAGCTGATTCCTTTTGCTGTATTATAGTAGTAAGAGGTGATTTAGCTATGACAGACGATTTTGTAAGGAACAGAATAACTCAGCTCCGGCTTCAAAAGGGTGTATCGGAGTACCAGATGAGCTATGATCTCGGTCATAGCCGTGGATATATCTATAACATTTCATCGGGTAAGTCTCTACCTCCGCTGTCGGAGCTGTTTGCGATATGCGACTACTTTGGCATCACGCCTGCGGAGTTCTTCGATGACAGCATTTCAAATCCTGAGCTGATACGGAAAGCGGTTGAAGGTATGAAGCAGCTCGATGACGGGGACCAGTTGATGATATTGAATCATATCAATCGGCTGATAAGAAAATAATGGGAGATTACTAATGAATAACGGCAAAATCAGATCTGAAGCGCATATTATAGGGGAAGAAGCAATTCGATTTTTGCAGGATAACATCATTCCAAATAATTGGGTGGTTAGACCTATGAGCCCTGATTATGGTATTGATCTGGATGTCGAATTGTTTGATTATGAAGATGATAAATGCATCACACTTGGAGAACACGTTTTCTTACAGGTTAAAGGAACCCGAAGTCCAAATTATGGTCGGTTCGCAGACGGAGAAAAGAAAATTGATGTAATCAAGTTTTCCTTAGAAGTATCTGAACTTAACCTTGTTGAAAGAATGGGAAGTGCTTTTCCGGTTTTGCTTGTAGTTATTGATTTAATAGATAAAAAGGCATTTCATATCTGTCTAAATGATTATATTAAAAATGTCCTGCTTGCTAAACACTCATCATATAAAGAGCAGGGTTCGGTTACTATCTATATTCCAACCCGAAACGTTTTATCAACTGATAATCACGAGGCACTAAAATGGTATGGAAAGAGAATCAAAATATACTCTATGTTTCATGAAATGCGTGCAGATATAGATGATTTTAATTCGTTTAATATAATAGAAAGAATAAAATATGGAAAACGTTTTATTGATCATTATTATTCTTACGATGTGTTTAACCAATCTGAACATTGGAGTCTTTTGGAAGATATACATTCCATGCTAATTCAAATGCGTGATAATGATTGCGTATCTGATTTTGCGACAAAATATGTTCAACAAGTATTAGGATATACTGACAATTGGGAAAATGGAACTGTTTATGAAGGGGGCTCCGAGATTCCTATTAATGCTTATCAATATGCGCAAAAATTTAGTTTAGACAGGCTTTCAGAAAAGATAGTAAATGCCAGTGGAATGTTTGAAACATACTGTAGAGAGCGATTCATGCCTTTATCAATTATAGAATAGACAATTCAATGAATCGTTTATTAAAAAGCGAGCTGCCGTTTCTGACAACTCGCTCTTTTGCTTATTCGTCCTCGTCGCAACACTCATCAAGTCCGTGCAGAAGCTGAATATAAACGCACTCCGCACGTTCATGTTCCTCACCGTCAGTGGACATCATGAGTTCAAGAAAATATACTTTTGCTTCTTCGTAGTCCGTCCAGACCTCATGTCTGCCGTTGCATATGGTAGTGACCTTGCGTGACTTCGGCATTGCCAATTCTGAGATTTTCAACATAGCTGTGACCTCCATAAGTTTTATTGTAGATACATTATATACCACAGCAAGCTAAGAGTCCAGCTCTGCGGAGAATCTGTAACTATTCTTGTGAAATGCGCAGCAATAACAGCACATTCCCCGGTGCATAATAACGTGAGTGATAGTACCGCTAACCTGCGGCATACTATCCATAACAGGTCATAATATCAACACTTTCTGAATAATTTTTCACTGAATTTTTATTCAGAAACTTGACAACAGCAAGGTACTGTGATATAATATCATTATACTGAAAAATCATTCAGAGAAAATACTTTCAGAAAAGATGTGGTACTATGTTTATCGGCAGAGAAAAAGAACTCAGGCAGTTAAACGCCGAGCTTTCCTCATGGAAACGCAAAACGGCGGTGCTGGTCTACGGAAAGCGCAGAGTTGGAAAATCCACGTTGCTGAGCGAAGCTGCAAAGAGCTTTGAAGGTGTCGTCATCAACCATATGTGCGTAACAAGCACCTTTGAGGGCAATATGGAGCTGATCTACCAAAGTGTTTCGGAGGGGCTTGGACTGCCCAATATCCGATTCGGCTCTCTCTTCGAGATGATGGATTACCTGAAAACACTGGACAAAAAGATACTGCTCATCATTGACGAATACCCCTACCTCAAGCAGACCAAAAAGAAAAACGAGGTCGATTCCTATATGCAGGCGGTCATCGACAGGCTGCCCGAAAATGTCAAACTGGTACTCTGCGGTTCATACATCACCGTAATGAAGGAACTGCTGGAGGAGGGCAATCCGCTGTTCGGACGGTTCTCGCTGATACAGCATATCCGTGACTTTGACTACCTTGACGCAGCGAAATTCTATCCGGAGCTTTCCGTTCGTGACAAGGTGGCTTTCTATGCCGTATTCGGCGGAAGCCCCTATGTTCTGGAAAATCTGGATACAAGCCTGACTATTCGTGAGAACATCGAACGCCTTCTGCTGCCCGAAACGGGTCTGGTGCGGTCACACATCGAGAATGTCATGCTCAAAGAGATACAGAAGACTTTCGATGCACGAATACTGGAAATTCTCGGCAACGGCAAGAAGCGTTACAGCGAGATACGGGACAGAATAGTGAACAGCGAGACAGGGCTGCTCGACAAGCAGTTGAAAATTCTGCTCGACATGGAGACCATTCAGAAGACCGAGCCGATCAACCGACGGAACGACAAGAAAAAGCAGTTCTATGAGATCGTGGATAATCTGATGCGGTTCTATTTCACGTTCATTTTCGGCAAGGCAGGAACAATCGCCCGTATAGGTGAGGAACAGTTCTACAACCGAAATATTGATGCTGTACTGGAACAATTTGTCAGCAGGCGACTGGAAGGCATCGCACTGCAATACTTCCACAGAGCTGCTATGCTCGGCAAATACCCTGATATTGACGATTTCGGCAGCTATTGGTACGATGATCCTGCTACGAAAACAAACGGCGAGTTTGACTGCGTGATACGGCGTGGGGAGCAGTATGATTTCTACGAATGCAAATACTTCGACCGCCCCATGACCCTTGAAGAATGCCGTCAGGAAAAGGAACAGCTTGACAGCATCAAGGGCATCACTGTGTCGGGCGTGGGGTTTGTCTGCACGGGAGAATTTGATTTTGAGGGTGCTGAGGTATTCACACTCATTGACGGAAAAGCACTTTACTTCAACGAATGAAAAAAGCCGCCGCTCAGGACGAACCTGAACGGCGGTTTATGATTTCTTGTCATCCGATTTTGTCATCCGTCTTGTCATCCACTTAGAATTTAGGGTGACAAATGGGTGACAAATCGCATTTTTGAGCTGTTTGGCAAATTTTGTTAAATTTCCGAAATTACAGAAATGCCGTATTTTAGCCCTTCATAGCCTCTTCAACAGCAACAGCACAAGCAACAGTAGCACCAACCATCGGGTTGTTACCCATACCGATCAGACCCATCATCTCAACGTGAGCCGGAACGGAGGAGGAACCAGCGAACTGTGCGTCAGAATGCATACGACCCATGGTATCGGTCATACCGTAGGAAGCCGGACCTGCTGCCATGTTGTCCGGGTGGAGGGTACGGCCGGTACCGCCGCCGGATGCAACGGAGAAATACTTCTTGCCCTGCTCAACACATTCCTTCTTGTAGGTACCTGCAACCGGATGCTGGAACCGGGTCGGGTTGGTGGAGTTACCGGTAATGGAAACGTCAACGCCCTCTTTCCACATGATCGCAACGCCCTCTGTTACATCGTTTGCGCCGTAGCAGTTTACCTTTGCACGGGGGTTGTCAGCATTCTTGGAGTAGCACTTGCGGAATACTTCCTTTACCTTGCCGGTGTAGTAATCCATTTCGGTTTCAACGTAAGTAAAGCCATTGATTCTTGCAATGATCTGTGCAGCATCCTTGCCCAGGCCGTTCAGGATAACCCGCAGGGGTTCCTTCCGAACCTTGTTTGCCTTTTCAGCAATACCGATTGCGCCTTCAGCAGCGGCAAAGGACTCGTGACCAGCCAGGAAGCAGAAGCACTTGGTCTCTTCCTCCAGCAGCATCTTGCCCAGGTTGCCGTGACCCAGACCAACCTTACGCTGGTCAGCTACGGAGCCGGGGATGCAGAATGCCTGCAGACCTTCACCGATTGCAGCAGCAGCGTCAGCAGCTCTGGTGCAGCCCTTCTTGATTGCGATTGCGCAGCCTACAGTGTAAGCCCACTTTGCATTCTCGAAGCAGATGGGCTGAATGCTCTCAACCAGCTTGTAAATGTCAAGACCCTTAGCCTTGGTGATTTCAGCAGCCTCTTCGATGGAGTGAATGTCATACTGTGCGAGAACAGCAAGAATCTGCTTTTCTCTTCTCTCATAAGATTCAAATAAAGCCATTGTAGTTTTCCTCCTCTTATTGCTTTCTGGGATCGATGATCTTTACAGCGTCTGCAACACGGCCGTACTGACCCTGTGCCTTTTCGTATGCTGTGTTTGCGTCATCGCCTGCCTTGATGAAGTCCATCATCTTACCGAAGTTAACGAACTTGTAGCCGATGATCTCGTCATCCTCATTCAGAGCAATGCCGGTTACGTAACCGTCAGTCATCTCCAGGTAACGGGGGCCCTTTTCCAGTGTACCGTACATGGTACCAACCTGAGAACGGAGACCCTTGCCAAGATCCTCAAGTCCTGCGCCGATTACCAGACCGTCCTCAGAGAATGCACTCTGGGATCTGCCGTATACGATCTGCAGGAACAGCTCTCTCATTGCAGTGTTGATTGCGTCGCAAACCAGGTCGGTGTTCAGTGCTTCCAGAATGGTTCTGCCGGGGAGGATTTCAGCAGCCATTGCAGCAGAATGGGTCATACCAGAACATCCGATGGTCTCAACCAATGCTTCCTGGATCACACCGCCCTTAACGTTCAGTGTGAGCTTGCAGGTACCCTGCTGCGGTGCGCACCAGCCGATGCCGTGTGTGAAACCGGAAATATCAGTGATTTCCTTTGCCTTCACCCACTTTGCTTCTTCCGGGATCGGGGCTGCGCCGTGAGCAACGCCTTGCTTTACAGGGCACATTGTTTCAACTTCATGAGAATAATTCATATCCTTAACTCCTTTCGATATAAGATGAGATTCACCTTATACATCATATGGTATCATTATACCGCATTTTTTCGACAGAATCAAGCCCCTTTTTTGAATTCCTGAACCTTTTTTATCAGACCGCATAAAAAAGGTATTTCCGGACAGACTAAAGGCGATGCTACTGATGAATTTACGATGGGAGGAATCCTTGTGAATAAACAAAAATGTGCCGTGATCGGGTGCGGCTTTGTAGGGGCATCCATTGCCTTTTCTCTGATACAGGAGGAGATGTTCTCGGAGTTGGTGCTGATCGACATCAATCAGACCAAGGCGGAGGGGGAAGCGATGGATCTGAGCCATGGCCTGCCCTTTGTACACCCTATGAAGATCTACGCCGGCACCTATGCGGATCTGGCAGACTGCTTTCTGATTATCATCACAGCCGGTGCCGGACAGCGGCCCGGTGAAACCAGATTGGAACTGGTTCGCAAAAATGTGGAGATCTTCCGGGATATGATCCCCCAAATCACTGCGGTTACGCAGGATGCCCGTTTGCTGATCGTATCCAACCCGGTGGACGTGATGACCTATGCGGCGTGGAAGCTGTCCGGTTACCCGCCGGAGCATGTGATCGGCTCCGGTACGGTGCTGGATACGGCACGGCTGAAATACCTGCTTGGGGCGCATCTGGGGGTGGACAGCCGCAGCGTGCATGCCTTTATCATCGGGGAGCACGGAGACAGCGAGCTGGCTGTATGGAGCAGCGCCAACATCTCCGGGGTGGATCTGGACAGCTTCTGCGATATCTGCGGTGCATGCGACGGAGAAACGCTCCACAGGCTGTACGAGGACGTGCGCACCAGCGCCTATAAGGTCATTGAGAAAAAAGGCGCCACCTATTATGCCATTGCTCTGGCAGTGACCCGGATCGCCCGTGCCATCGTCCGGGAGGAGCATTCTGTGCTGCCGGTTTCCGCTTATGTAAACGGTCATTACGGGGTATCGGACGTGTATTTCGGCGTTCCCTCCATTGTGGGGGCGGAGGGCGTTGAAAAGGTACTGGATATCCCTCTGGATGCCAGCGAACAGCAGCAGCTGGAGCATTCGGTACAGACTCTGAAGGATGTAATCACAGGATTGGATTTATAAGAAAACACTGCGCAAACCCTATGCGATACTGCCGAAGGTTCGGCTTGCAAACCCTCCTGATTTGTGATACACTAGAAAAGCAAATGTATATCACAAATTGGGAGGGTTGCTTTTGAAGCGGCAAACCTGCATACGGCTGCTGGGCTGTGTACTGCTGTCCATTCTTCTGATGACTGTCTGTTCTATGGCATCGCCCCTGTTTCCTCTGCACACGGGGGTGGATCAGAACTGCTTTCTGACGGTGGGAAAAGCCATGCTGTCCGGAACAGTCCCCTATCGGGATCTGTATGAGCAAAAGGGGCCCCTGCTGTATGGTCTGCATGCCCTGGCTGCATGGATGGACAACAATGGCTTTTTTGGAGTCTATTTGCTGGAGATTCTGAACCTGACCTGGATGCTCTGGCTGTACTGTAAGATCGCAGGGCTGTTTCTGCCGGAGCGTCTGCAATTTCCGGCGGCGGCATTATCCGGCTTTGTGACTGTCACAGCCTATTGCTTCAGCCGGGGGGACAATGCGGAGGAATTTTGTCTGCCCCTGGTGCTGTACGGTCTGTATGCTATGCTGCGCTGTACCGAGTCCGGTACACTGCCCTGCCGCCGGACACATATTCTTTGCGGTGTGCTGGCTGGCATGATTCTTTGGATTAAGTTCACCATGCTGGGGTTTTACATTGTCTGGGTGCTGTTTTTTTTCGTGCAGACCATCCGGCAGGGACAGCCTGGTCGGGCATTTGCCCATTGTTTTCTGTTCCTGAGCGGCATGGCTCTGACCATGCTGCCATGGCTGGCGTATTTTGCATACCACCACGCACTGTACGACTTTTTTTACGTATACTTCTACTCCAACATTTTTCTATATTCCCGTTCTGCTTCTCTGATTCTGCGCATCGGCGGAATCCTGGTGCAGGATGTATTCTACAATTTCTGTATGACTGCACTGTGCATAGGTGGTGTGATGTATTTAGTCTTGAAAAAAGACAGCTGCAAGCAGACCGCCACCCGGATCGCCATTGCCGCAACTTATGCAGGACTGTACTTTTTTGTATTTGCGGGAGGTGTCCGGTATCGGTATTACCTGCTGATCATGGCGGGGTACTGCCTGTTCGGCATCATTCCCCTGCTGCGGTTGTGGGCTGGTATGGGTCGGGAACGGTGGAAAACGTGCATGAAGCTGGTGTTGCCGGTGGTGTATCTGTTGGCGCTGTACCCAGCCAGCAACTGTCGGTATTATTTCGGCAAGCCTCAGTCCTACTACCCCCAGATCCGGTTTGCACAGCTGATGGAGCAAACGAAGCGACAAGATGAAATCACGCTGCTGAATTACTGTTTCCTGGATGGCGGTTTTTATCTGGAGTCCGGCGCTCTGCTGCCGGATACCCGGTTTTTCTGCCGGCTCAATATCCCAAAGGATCAACTGCCCGAGATGTACCAGGAGCAGGACAGGATCGTACAGGAGGGTGCTGTGGAGTTCGTGGTGGTACGATATCGCATGCGGGAACACCTTTGGCGCAAAGAACCGTGCGCAGCTTTGACTGAGCTGTATGCCTTGATCGGTACGGCGGAGGAAGCCCACGATGGATATCGGTATGAGCTGTATCAGCTGCGTGAAGGCAGCATTGCATAATGACAGTGTTACAAGGAAAAGGAAAACGGTGCAGACCTTGCGGACTGTACCGTTTTCTGGTTTATGAGTAGCGCCGAAGCTCCAGGGGGAGGCTTTACTTGGTTGCTTTGAAAATGGAACGTACATAGTTGTACATATGGGGACGAATGGTCAGCCGGGATCATCTGCCGGTTCGGTGAGTACAGCAGACGCAGGCTTTGTTACAGGTGTTTCTGTGAATTCCTTTGCAGACAGCTTGATGAAATTCTGCAGCTGTGTGATATCGTCCTTTTCTAATTTTTCATCCTTATCCACATCAGCAGCATCGAAAGAACGGGTATCGGTGAATCCATTTGCCATGCCGCGCTTTGCCAGAATCAGGTCAAAACCGTTGATGACGCCGTCCAGGTTCACATCACCCTTGACGATCTTCTCCTGGGGAACGGCAAATACAATGTAGTTTGCCGAATTGCCGCTGCCTCCGTTGGTTCCCAATGCCACAGCATCGCCCTTTGTCACGTTCAGCTTATAGAGCATCAGGGTAACGTCATTGGAAGTGGTCACGCTGCATCCTGCAAATGTCCATGCCTTCAGCCATTCCGGCATGTTTACAAGCACTCTGGTGTCCACAGCGGTATAGATGGTTGCATCTGTACTGACCGTAAACTTGCCAAGATCGTTTGTGCTCAGCTTGGAATCGCATGCTGTGCGGATTGTTTCTGCATTCACCAGATTCTTGGGCATGGAAGTGATAGTAAGATCCCGGTCACCGTAGAGTACGGAGCCAACCTTTGCGTCATAATAGATGGACCAGTCGGCAGCATTCTCCTTGTCGAATACGGTAAGCTCCTGAATAATCTTGCCGTTGATGGGATCCGGATCCTCGACTGTTCCGGTGCCGAAATCCCCCTTGACTGTAAAGCAGTCCAAATACAGGGAGCCATCCAGTGCTGCATTGGATTTCAGCTCGACCTGGTTGTCCCCTGCCTTCAGATCAATGGATTGGGTCACAGTTTTCCAATCGCTGTAGCTGCTGCCCTTGGGCATGGACAGGGTCTTAACCTTGCTGCCGTTTACATATAGGTCTACGTTGTTGATGTCGGAGGTTGCGGAATACCGCAGTGTCAGGTCAAATTTTCCTGCTTTGGTGGTAGAAACAGTGTCCCGAACGGCTGCATTATTCTTTGCGCCGTACTTCAGGAAGCCCTGTCCCCAAAAGCCGGTTACACCACTGCCGCAGCCGTTTGCTACGTTGCCTTCTACATTCTGTGTGTCGAAGAATTCACCCTCATACTGACGAACGCCGGTGTAGAAGGAAGGATATGCAGGCGCTTTTACGCTGGACTCCTTGGGATTGGAAAGTCTTCCGGTCTCATTGCCCTTGCACTGAATGCTGATCTCTACCGGACCGTTGTGCTTTACAGTTAAGGTGTATGTACCGTTTGCATAGCTTTCGCTAATCTGGGATGCAGTCTGGTTTCTGCCCGTATCCTTTGCGGAATAGCTGGGCTTTGCTGCACAGCCGGAAATCTTGAAGGTATCGGTTCTCAGGGTAGTCTGTGCCTTTTCGTCAAAGTTGTTTGCGTAAATGTCAATCCGGTCACTGTACTCCTTGATCAGGGCGTTGCCGTATTGGTTGAAGTTAACGTCCAGATTCTTGCAGGTGTTGTACTTTAGAGAAAGAACCGCACCGCAGTTGCTGCCATCCTTATTGGAGTTGTAGGTAACCCATGTGTTCTCATACCTGCCTGCGTAGCAATTGCCGTAGTAGTCGGATGCGAACAGCTTGTTGAACTCATCCTGCTTTGCGGAAATGGAGCTCCACCGGGACGGGATGGAGGACTGCTTGATCTGCACCTGGAAGCTCTTTGCCACGCTGTCCCGCAGGGCATAAACTGTGGGGATTGTGGGATATCGTCCTGTACTCTTATATGGATTGTAATTTTTATCCAGATTCCCGTCTCCGGACATGCGATACAGCCCCTCAAACAGAGTAGGATAGGTGCTGTATTTGTTGTGATTATCCCCGGTCGTGTTATCCTGAATCACAACCACCTTGGTTCGCTCGATGACTTCCTGCCGGGTGGGAATCCGGATGGTTCCATCTACCAGCTTGCGAAAGAAGCCTAGGGTATCGTTCACATATTGATCTTTGGTGTCCCAACTGCGGCAACTGTAGTCGCCATCCTTTATGCCGCCCCATTTTTCTGCGAAGTCATCCGCCCACACAAGCTCCGGTCCATCGATGATCGTAGCACCATTCAGTGCCATGCGCTCCATGTGAATAGGCAGGCCGGTGATTTGTCGGTATTGTTCCTTGGTTACATCTCCGCTGCCGGACCAGGTGGAATCAGACCAACCGGTTTCATCATACCGAACACCGTAGTTGCCGCAATAGCCGGACAGGTATGCCCCCAGCACTTCGCTTTCCACATCCTCACTGAAGCCAAGTTGGGTGTACTTTTCTTCCAATTGCAAATTGGCGGAGTACTGTTCACAGGCACTGCGCCATTCGGGGCAGCGTTTCAGCATTGCCACTGGATTCAGTGCAGCGCTCCAGTAATTTGCACACCAGTTGATGTTCAGATAGCCGCCGTACTTGTTGCACAGCTTCAGCAGCTTTGCAAAATGCTGATACCGCTGAATGGGGGTTACAGGAAAGTCCTGAGACTCAAAGCCCCAGAACTGCTCACTGTAGTTGAAGCCGATGAAGTTGGGGTAATCCCGGAAAAATTCTGCATAGATGGTGTTTTCATAGTCATCATCAGCGTGGGAAACGAACTGGCTCTTGTTGGGGTAATTTACAATGTTTCCGGAAGAATCATAATCCGGCAGATGGCACTGGCCGCCGCTTGCAGGCTGTACCATACACCATACACCTTCGTCTGCGCAGGTTTTCAGCCAGGACTTGGCACATTCATACCCGTCCTGCACCATCAGCCACTTGTGATCCGTAGAGCTCCAATTGATGGACAGCGAAATGTTGAACACCACATATGGCTTGATATCCTCCGGAATCAAAGCAATGATTTTCGCCGGATCTGCATAATTCCAGGTGTCGATGTGCACGATCAGCATGGGCTGATCCGGGGAGCAGGGTCTGCGCATGACGCTGCTTGCTGCCTCTGCGGTCATTGTGGAGACCTGAAACGGATCGCCAAGGAATGAGGGAGTGGAACCAGCGTTGCCGGCTGTGTCCTTCGGCAAAGCATAGGCAAAGGAACTTGTGAGCAATGCGGCGGAAAGCAATGCAGCACAGATTTTTTTAAGTTTCATCCAATGCACCTCCATTTTTTCTTTTCTTTATTATAGAAAATTCACAGAAGGTCGTCAACTCACAAAACAATTATTAGGTGGACAAAACGATGTTTTTTCTTGACTGTGAATTGGGACAGTGATATAATGATAACAGACGTTCACATTTGTCCGCTTTGGGAGGAAGTAGCTTATGAGCAAGTCCAACAGATACATAATTGGCGTGATCGCATCCCAGCTCAGCGATATAGAGCAGTCAGAGCTGCTTTCCGGTATGCTCCGGCAGGCACAGGAACGAAACATCGACCTGTTGTTTCTTTCAAATATTTATAATCCCAATGACCCGGCAAACACCATAGAACGGGAGAATGATATCTACGATCTGATCCTTTCGGATGCGTTTGACGGTCTGATCCTGTTTTCAGAAACAATCCTGAACACAACCCAGCAAAAACTGATTGTGGAACATCTGTCTCACATGACGCATGTACCATTGATCGCTTTGGGCACACCGCAACCTGGCTTTGTTCTGGAGCATTTTCAGTTTCTCAATACCAGTGACGCACTGGATTTTGAACGGATTACAGATCATCTGATCGAAAAACACGGATTTACGAATATGGAAATGCTGACCGGCTTTGACTTTATTGAAGCGTCTCACCAACGGGTTGCCGGATACCGGGCGTCCCTGGAGCGTCATGGACTCCCCTACGATCCGGATAAAGTGCATTTCGGTAATTTCTGGATGAATTCCGGTGCAGAGCTTGCTGAATCCTACATCAAAAAAGACAGACCCTTTCCCCAAGCAGTGCTCTGCGGAAACGATTACATGGCTTACGGTATGCTGGATACCCTTGCAAAAAACGGAATCTCCGTGCCGGATCGCATTACGATCACAGGCTATGAGTACATTCAGGAGCGTATATACCATTACCCGATTCTGACCACCTATCAGCGCAATCGGGCGCAGTTGGGGGCGGAGGCGATCCGACTGATGCAGCAGCAGCTGGACGGGCATCCGGGGACGGATTTTACCCCTCCTCCGGGCAGACTGATTCCGGGAGATTCCTGTCAATGCGGTCTGGATCCGGCACAGCTGCTTGCCGAACAGGAGCGGATCAGTCTGAAGCGCACGGATTACTTTCTGAACCTGTTCGGACAGCTGGAATTTGAATTGACCGAGTGTCGTACCATCCCGGATCTGTTACAGGTTTGTCGAAAGTATCGGTATATGCTTCGACATGCAGAGGAGGTTTATCTGTGCCTGTATGAGGACTGGTACAACGACCGGGCAGTGTCGGAAACTGTGACATGCTACAGCCTTCTGGCTCAGGAAGAGCCATTTACGATACAAAAACATGATTTGGAACGATTTTGCAGCGGCTCGGCTGCCGCATACAGCTTCAGCCCCTTGTTTTCTCTGCAAAGATCCCTGGGCTATGCGGTAATGAAGTTTCATACACCGGCTGCCAACACCCCATTGTACCGGCACTGGCTGAAAGCAGTCAGCAACGGTTTGGAGTTTTTGCGGTTGAAAAATGATATTCAGTATCTGACCCAGTGCTGCAATTTATCAGAATCGGTGGATAACATGACGGATATGTACAGCAAGCGTGGGTTTCACTCTGCTTTTGATGCAGCTGTTGAAACATTCGATGCCCGAAAAGTCCACCTTGTGGTGCTGCGTGTCTGCTTGTTTGACGAAAGCTATGCCACCGAAGGCTCCGGGCAGAAGATTCAGGCGCTCCTGGCAGCATCTGACGCAGTCAAGTGCTTCTGTGCCGGCTCCCGGCTGTATGGCAGAGTCGAGGAAAACACGTTTGCCTGTGTGGTGCGTGCAGATACCGCTGACAGCCGTCTTCTTGCAGATTTGCTGGGTGCAATCCTGCTGCGGGCAGTCGGATACACCCGGTGTTACGGCACCGATTCTTTCGTATGTACTGCGCAGCTTTGTACGCCGAATTCAACTTATCAGACGGAAATGCCAAAGGCGCTGCAGGAGCTGGATCAGCTGACCAGAATCAGTGCTGCCCGGCGGACTTGTTCCCACTACCGGGAGATGCTTGCGCTGCGAAATCAGTTCTATCTGACCCCGGAGGTGTTTTTTGAAACCGACAGCACAGGACTCCCCTGTTCCTACAGTTCCGGGCACCTGCGAACGATCTATAAAGCCTGCTTTGGCGTCAACCCCCATCAGGACTGCATCAAAGGCAGGATCCTGCTTGCACGGTATCTGCTTTTTACCACCCAGGACAGCATACAGCAGATTGCCCAGCAATGCGGCTATCGGGACAGTAAGTATTTCCTGCGTCAGTTCCGGCTGCATACGGGCATGACCCCGGTGGAATACCGCAGGGCATGCTCTTTGACGGACACATAAAAAAGACCGCAGCTTGTCCGGCTGCGGTCTTTCTGTATTGATTGAATCGGAACTTATGCCATCTGTGCGTTTTCCAGCTTTTTCTGATGCATCTTTTCCAGCAGCAGTGCGATCTTCTGGTGAGGATCGATGACAGTGCTGATGGATACATCGTGGTTGATGGCTGCGATGAAGTATGCAATATACTTGGATACGTCAACCTCGTGGAACCAGGGACGAGCCAGAAGCTCCGGACTGCGATAGGTCAGATTGGTGCCAAACACACCGTCAATATACCCATCCTGATACGCCTTGTCAAACTTTTCAAGTCCGTCGGTAAACAGACCATAGGTTGCGTAAGCAAAGATCCGGCGTGCCTTTTTGTCCTTCAGGGCATATGCCAGATCCAGCATGGACTCGCCGGAGGAAATGATATCGTCTGCGATAAACACATCCAGCCCCTCTACGGAGTTGCCCAGATACTCATGTGCCACGATGGGGTTTCTGCCGTTGACGATCCTGGAGTAATCCCGGCGCTTGTAGAACATACCCATGTTGACACCCAGAACGGAAGCGTAGTACATATTCCGGTTCAGCGCACCCTCGTCCGGGCTGATAACCATAAACTTGTCCGGCGCAATGTCAAAGTCGGGAATGCACTTGAACATAGCCTTGAGCACCTGGTAAGAGGGCATTACATTGTCAAAGCCCATCAGCGGTACTGCATTGTGCACCCGAGGATCGTGTGCATCAAAGGTGATGATATTGGAAACGCCCATGGATTCCAGTTCCTGCAGTGCGCATGCACAGTCCAGGGATTCACGGAAGTTGCGGCGATGCTGTCTGCCGCCGTAGAGAATCGGCATGATGACGTTGATCCGGTGTGCTTTGCCGGATGCAGCCTGGATGATGCGCTTGAGATCCTGGTAGTGATCGTCCGGGGACATAGAGTTTTCCCTTCCGAACATCTTGTACTTGCAGTTGTAATTTCCCACGTCTACCAGAATGAACAGATCCTTGCCCCGGACGGTGGACTTGATCAGACCCTTACCGTCTCCAGAAGCAAACCGGGGGCACTCGGAACCGATGAGGAATCCATCCGGATTCTCCTCCTCGTTTACGAGCCAGCGCATCAGGTACCCGTTGATCTTGTCACCAAGCTCCGTTGCGCTTTCTGTGGCAATCAGCCCCAGGGGTGCTACGCCTTTCTGTGAATCGAACAAAACCTCATTTGCTCCAGCTGTCATGCTTGCACGCTCCTTCAAAAATTATTTACAAAACTTTTCAATATAGTGATCGATATCACTCTGAATGATCTTGCGGGCAACCTCTGCGTTTTCTACTTCGTTCACGGCAGTGGTCTTGTTCTCCAGTTCCTTGTAGACCCGGAAGAAGTGGGACATTTCATCAAACACATGCCGGGGAAGCTCGCTGATATCATGGTACATATTATAATTGGGATCATTGAAGGGAATTGCAATGATCTTATCGTCCATATGACCGCTGTCCATCATGCGGATCACGCCAATGGGATAGCAGCGCACCAGGGTCATCGGATACAGTCGCTCAGAACAGAGCACCAGAACATCCAGCGGGTCGTTGTCATCAGCATATGTGCGGGGAATCAGACCGTAATTTGCGGGATAATGGGTTGAGGTATGCAGAATTCGGTCAAGCATAATCAGTCCGGTTTCTTTGTCAAGCTCGTACTTTTTCTTGCTCCCCTTTGGGATTTCAATGACCGCCACAAAATCATCGGAGTTGATGCGTTTGGGGCTGATATTGTGCCAAATGTTCATAGTAACCCTCTTTTCTCGGTTCTCATAGACCTACATAAATATAGTATACCAGTAATTCTCGATTTGTCAATTCAAGCAATGGCTTTTTGGTACATATGCCAATTTTGTTCCGGATTTGTGTCGAAATTTGTTGTGACAGTCGGCAAAAGAGCATGGCTATTTTGCGTTTTAACGGTTGCAAAACGGCAGATTTTGTGTTATACTAGAAATTGTATTGTAAAACGATCCAGGAACGCCTGCTAAAGATACAAAAAAAGAAAGGAACAATCAATATGGAGGAACAGATTCAGTCTGCGATCACACAGACAAAGCAAATTATCCGGGAGGTAAAAAAGGCTGTAGTTGGCAAGGATGAGACCGTGATTAAAGTCCTGCTGGCAATGCTGGCTGGCGGACACATTCTGATCGAGGATATTCCCGGTGTGGGAAAAACCACTCTGGCGTTGGCTATTTCCAAGGCAATGCACCTCGTCCACCATCGGATGCAGTTTACACCGGATGTGATGCCGGCAGATGTGACCGGGTTTACCATCTATAACAAGCAGACCGGCAGCTTCGACTACAAGCCCGGTGTGGTAATGTGCAACCTGTTTCTGGCGGATGAGATCAACCGTACCTCCAGCAAGACCCAGTCTGCCTTGCTGGAGGTCATGGAGGAGGGCAGCGTTACCATTGACGGCGTGACCCGGGTGCTGCCCAAGCCCTTTCTTGTAATCGCAACCCAGAATCCCATCGGCTCCGTAGGTACCCAGATGCTGCCGGAATCCCAGTTGGATCGGTTCATGATCAAGCTGAACATGGGCTATCCGGATTTACAGAGCGAGGTGGATATTTTAAAAGCACGGCACAGTGAGAACCCCATTGACCATGTGCATCAGGTTGCCTCAGCAGAGGATATTGTGCGGCTGCAGCGGCAGACCGAGCAGATCTATGTGGATGACAGGATCTACAACTACATCGCAAGTCTTGCCCAGGCAACCCGGCAGCACCCGATGCTGCGACTTGGCATCAGTCCCCGGGGCACGCTGGCACTGACTGCCGCCGCAAAGGCAACGGCGCTGCTCCGGGGTAGGGATTACGTTACATCGGATGATGTGCGTTTTATGCTGCGGGATGTATTCGCACATCGTCTGTTGCTTAGCACCAAGGCCCGGATGCAGGAGATCACAGTGGAGCAGGTCATTGGAGATGTGGTGCGGCAGGTGCCTGTTCCTGTCATTGGTGATGAAATATGATCCTGGCGAAGCTTGCATACTGTCTGCTGCTGGTGGGCCTGGTGTTTTTCTTCCTTCTGTTTAAGGATACGCTTAGTCTGATCCTGCTGCTGTGTATTTTCCTGCTGCCCGGCTTTTCCTGGCTGTGGCTCCGGATCGCCGGCAGCAGACTCCGGATCCGGCTGCTTTGTCCTTCCGGCACCCTGCCAGCCGGGGAACAGATTGAATTGCAGCTTTTTTTGCAGAATCCGTGTATTCTGCCGATTCCCCATGCCGTGTTCCGGATCCGGTATCGGAACAAACTGGCACAGCAGGACGAAACCATTCTGGTGTCCACCGGTCTGCCGGCCAGAAGCAGTCAGACCATCGGCTTGCAGCTGCTGCCGGAATACTGCGGTTGTCTGCGGGCGGAGATCACCCAGATCCGGCTGTATGACATGCTCCGGATGTTCCGGATCCGGATTTCTGCGCCCCCGGCACAGGAATTGTGGATCATGCCCCATATCTGGCCCATGCAGCCGGTGTCTGGGCAGGTGCTTTCCCAGGACAGCGAGAATGAAACCTTCTCCCAGTATCGATCCGGAGATGATCCTTCGGAGGTATTCGGGCTGCGGGATTATCACCCCGGTGACAGGCTGAATCGGATTCACTGGAAACTCAGTGAAAAGAATACGGGACTGATCGTCAAGGAATTCAGTCTGCCCATCGGACAGGCTGCTGTGTTGTTTGCGGAGTGGAAGCAAAGTCCCCTGCCGATGCAGCATGCCTTGCTGGAGTCCCTGATTTCCGTTTCTGTCGCCTTTTCTGAGTCGGAGCATCCTCACAATCTGTGCTGGTTTGATCCCCCAGGCGAACGGCTGGTGACTGTCCCCGTATCCGATGCGTCGATCTATGAAGGCATCCGGCGACTGATGTCCACTCCCACCCATACGCTTTCCTCCACGCTGCACTGCATAGACCCGGACAGAAGCATTTCTCATCTGATTTATTTTACAGCCGGTGTACAGCCGGAGCAGTTGGTTCAGCTGGAACAGCTGCATGCCGACCGGATCACGGTGATTTCCGTGAATGCCGACGAGGAGGACGCTGCTTGCTTCCAACGGACAGCAGCCGCCTTTCCACAGATGGAGCTTTGCTCGGTTTCCCCGGGATGCGTTGGAGCTGCCTTGCGGGAGGTGATTTTATGAAACAGTCTGCTTCAGAAAGCGGGATCCAGCTGCTGTCTGCGCCCCGCATGTCCACATCGCCACCGGGCAAACAGCGCAGCATGATCTATACCATGCTGCTGGCTCTGCTTGGAATCAGCTCTACCTTTGCAGTCTTTTTGTCCATGTTCGATCTGCAAGTCAACTATTCAATGCTGATCGGAGGCATTCTGCTGTGCTGGGTGGTTTCCTCCGTGTTCTGCATCATGGGCAAACGCTGGGCATTGGGACTGATCCCCACCCTGATCGGCGGAGAACTGCTGCTAGTAAAATACTGGTCTCTGGCGGTGGACGGCTATTGTTATGTGTTCAACACTATTTATCAGCGTGTGCATTTTACGGAAGAACTGCACTACACCGGTTTGACCTATCAGAACCAGATGCAGGCAACGACGGCACTGTTGCTGTTCTGTATGCTGTTCCTGGGGGTGCTGACCTGCTTTTTCACCATTGCCCGTCCCAACGCAGTAATCTGTTTTGTGCTGACCGGCGCACTGCCGGAGATCGGCTTGTACTATGGCGTGGCACCCTCTTACCCGGCGTTTGCCTGTCTGCTTGCATACTGGGTGGGGATTCTGGCACAGGATCGTGCCTTTTCCATTCTGCATCTGCGGAGCCGACGCATGCACCAGTATCATGCCAAGGAGCCACTGCGCCGACAAGTGGGCGTTCAGACGGCGCTGACCGGACTGGTTCTGATCCTTGTGCTGTTTTCTGCCGTGACCGCCGGGTTAAACTGGAGTCATTTTTCCCGTTCTGAACAGCTGGACGCTTGGCGCATGCAGATCAAAAGCGGATTAAAGCGCATTACCCTGCCTAAGGAACTGGAGGTCGATACACCGGCTCCCTCCCCTTTCAAATTTGCGCCAAGTACATCCACGCCGGATACCTTTACACTGGGCAGGCTGAATGGGATCCGGTTTACCTATGAGCCCATGGTTCAGCTGCGCTATTTTTCGGTGCCGGACTATGACCTGTATCTGAAAAGCTATGTGGGATCCAAATATGAAAACAACACCTGGTCAGCTCTGACTGAGGCGCAATACCAACGGCTTGAGCAGATGCAATCTGCCGGAAAAACCGATTCTGCACAGACGATGCTGTATCAGTTTATTGAAAACCGTGTTCGCACAGCGGATATGCGTCTGAACACGATGGAGATCAGTCCGGTTCCGCCAGCATCGGATATTGCCTATACCCCATACCCGTTTGTCACGCCATATGATACCAATCTTCTGAAGCCCTACCACGATGGAGCATGCAAGCGGCTCTATCCGCAGTCCTATAGCGTAGAGTATCTGCTGGATGATTATGTGAATTTCAACTTTCTGTATTTCGCCAGTATGGAACTGGATGAGAATCCGGAACAGCTGAATGAGTGGGAGCCTAGCTATCAGAAATTTGTCTATGATTCCTACCTGGATGTGCCGGATACAGAAGCCATGCAGCGTGTTCAGACAGCATACGCTGACCGATTGAACAATGATATTGGAAGGGCGGACAGTTATGCCTCCCACACAGACATGGTTCTGCGGGAAGTGGATGATATCTACAGTGCCATTACGGAAAATTGCACCTATACTCTGACGCCCGGATCTGTACCGACAGGACGGGAGCTTATAGAATATTTTCTTCTGGAAAGTCACCAGGGATACTGTGCCTACTTTGCCACTGCCGGCGTTATGCTGTGCCGAATGGCTGGTATTCCGGCACGGTATGTGGAGGGAGTTGCCGTGTCCCAGGATATGCTTTCCGATGCATCGGAATTTTCTGGTTCCATGGAGAGGACATTGGTGATAGATGACAGCCATGCGCACGCCTGGGCGGAGATCTATCTGGATGGCATCGGGTGGATCCCCTATGACTTTACTCCCGGCGGCGCAAACTCCAACCAGCTGGCGTTACAGGTCACCACAGCCGCAACCACCACAACCACCCAGACCACGACGCATGTTACCACAACTGTACCGGTGCATACCCAGACCAGCACAGCCGGCAGTTCTACCGGCACACAGAGAAATAACTCCGGCTCTACTTCCCTTTTCAGGGCTTTGCTGTTGATCCTGACAGTGCTTGCAGTAGCGATTTTGTTGCCTTGGGGCATCTGGAAGTATCTTCATCGCCGGGCTAATGGAATCTGGAAAAAAAGAACAGCAGTCTTTGCATCCGGAGACACAAATGCTGCTGTGATTGGCGCTTATCAATATCTGCTGCGGCTGCTGAAACAGATGGGCTTGACACCGGGCAATGAAACGCCCACCAGCTTTGCAGCCTGGGCAGAAGAAGCATGCCCTTATCTGTCCGCAGATACGCTGACCCGGGCTGCGTCCATAGCGGAATATGCGGATTTGAGTGAGCATACTGTTTCTGAGGAGAATCGGGAATTTGTCACGGAGCTTGCCATGCAGCTGCAAAAAGCATACGGCTCAGACTGTACCCGGTTCCAGCAGTTCCGGCTCCGTTTCCTATGGTGCTTGATTCAGTAGTTCCAGTACATCCGGCAGGAACAGCCGGAAGGCGGTGGGCAGCGAATACTGCCCCTGCAGCGCATCCGCATCTGCCCATACAAACCCATCGGATTGGTGCAGGCACCGGAAAAAGTAACAGGTCATATGCCACTCAATGTGGGTAAAGATGTGGACACGCTCCTGGGATTGGAGCAAAGCAGTCGGGTGTACACCCATCTCCTCCCCCCAGGCAATTGCCTCCTCCGGGGTGCATGTGTGTGACAGATTGGGAAACTCCCACAGCCCTGCCAGCAATCCCTTATCCTCACGCTTTCGCACGGCGGCTGCATCGCCGCACAGAAACACAAATACGGTTCTGTGCTCGATGCGCCGCTTCTTTTTTTCTGCCCGTACCGGAAGTTGCTCCACAGTCTGCTGCTCATGGGCGATGCATAGTTCCCGAACCGGACATGCATCACACCGGGGCGCACCATTGGGTACGCATACCGTTGCCCCCAGTTCCATCAGTGCCTGGGTCAGCATGCCGCAGCGTCCTGCCGGATACACCGTTGTCAACTGCTCTGTGAACCGTTGCTTGACCTTTGGCAGATCCACGCAGCTGTGATCGTTCAGTATTCTCGACATGACCCGCAGCACATTTCCGTCCACTGCCGGGGTGGGCTGTTCAAAGCAGATGGACGCAATGGCGCCGGCAGTGTAGGGGCCAATGCCGCTGAGCTTCCGGATCTTAGCATATTCCCCTGGAAATACACCGCTATGCTCCGTCATGATCTGTCGGGCTGCCTTTTGCAGATTCCGCACCCGGTTGTAGTAGCCCAGTCCCTCCCACAGCTTCAGAAGCTGTTCTTCGGGCGCATCAGCGAGGGCGGAAATATCCGGCAGTGCCTGTAAAAATCGCTGATAATAGCCCTTCACCGCCTCCACCCTGGTTTGCTGAAGCATGATCTCCGACAGCCACACATGGTAGGGCTCCTGATCCTGCCGCCAGGGCAGATCCCGGGCGTGAGCCGGATACCAGGCAAGCAATTTTTCCACGGATTCGGATAAAAGCTGATTTGTGTTCATAAAATACTCCTTGATACAGCAACACCGCAGGGCAGAACGTACCCTGCGGTGTTTTCTTATTCGGGCATGATCTTGAGGACGGCGATCTCCGGACGATTGAGAAAACGAATGGGAATATTGGGATAGTTTCCGATCCCGGAGGTGACGAACAGCTTGCCGGTGCCGCAGGGGAAGATCCCTTTGTCGTAAACCGTGTCTGCATCCCCCAGTACCTCCGGCAGCCAGATGCCGTCGTCATATACTGGCCCCAGGAATGGCAGTTGTACCACACCTCCGTGGGTGTCACCGCACAGCACCAGATCTGCTCCGAAGGGGGCATATTTTTCTGGTACAGGAATATGAGCAAGCAGAATGGAGTAAACCTCCGGATCCGGCAGCTCGAAGGCATTGGTCAGATCAAAGGTAGGAGAAAAATATGCATTGTCAATGCCGTAGATTTCCAGTATGGTGGAGCCGATCTGCACCCGTTCCTGCTTGTAGTCCATTACATGAATGCCTGCTGCCCGGAGCGCATCCATGTAGGCATAGGTGCGGTCGTGCTCGCCGGGCACATAGTATACCTTGTCCGGATACTGGGTGGCAATTTTTTTCATCAGCGCCAGCGCCCGGTCGCAGCTTTTGCCGCTGGGCTGATCTGTGTACATATCCCCCAGAATACAGACAAGATCCGGATCGATCCGCTTCAGATCTCCAAGAATCGTTTCCGGCTGGATCCCCAGCCAGCTGGCGTGGTAATCGCTCAGAGCGGCTATGGTGATTTCGTTGGTCACCTTTGGACTAGTGATCTCCTCCCTGGTGGTTTTCAAGGTAAAGTTGTTGAATAACCACAGCAGCACCAGGATCAGAAAAAAGACCCGTCGCTTGGTATGCCGTTTTTTCGGTTTGGATGTAGAGGCTGCTTCATTCGGAGCAGTCGGTGTTACGGATTCGCTCATAGAATTTCCCCTTTCCGGACTACTGCGGGATATTGTGTACATCCACCTGGGGGAAGGGAATACTGATCCCGTTGGCATCAAACTGCTTCTTCACGTTTTCCAGTAACGTATACCGCAGTTCCCAGTAGTTGGAGCTGTCCACCCACACATAGGTAAAGATGATAATGGCACTGTCGTCCTGTCTGCCCATCCGTACCAGGGGTTCCGGCTCCTTCAGAGCAATCTCTGATTCGTTGATGGTTTGCCGGATCAGATGTTGTGCCTTGTCAAAATCGCTTTCATAGCTGATGGAGAACTCCAGATCCAGTCGGCGCAGCTTCTTTTCTGTGTAGTTGGAGATCACGGAGGCGGAGATGGTACCATTGGGGATGTAAACCGTCTTATTGTCCGGCGTAATGATCCGGGTGTACAGGATCCCTACGGATTCCACCGTGCCGCTGACGCCGGAGGTTTCGATATAGTCCCCTGCCTTGAAGGGCTTGGAAAAGAGGATGATGAACCCTCCTGCCAGGTTGGACAGGCTGTTTTGCAGCGCCAGACCAATGGCAAGCCCTGCCGCACCGATCACTGCCACAATGGAGCTCATGGGCACCTTGAGAATGGATAGGCAAATTACGATCAGCACTGTGTACAGGATCACCCGGATCAGGGACTGGAAAAAGCCAATGGCAGTATCGTCAATGTTGGAGCGCTTCATGCCCCGCTTCACAGCTTTTTGCAGCAGCTTTGCCAGCAGAGCGCCGATGATAAATATCACCACCGCCACAAGCACAGTTGGAATTGCATCCTGGATCTTTTGCAGGATGCCGCTGAAAAAGGATGTGGTTTGTTCCACCACAGCTTCGGTTTCGTCAATGGTGTTACTGATTTCCATAGCGATTATGCCTCCTTCCATGCATGCACGGCGTCCAGAATCTGTACCGATGTCTCTGCAAGCTGTTCCGCCCCGGCTTCCGTCAGCTCCTCTGCTGTCCGGAACCCCCAGATACAGCCGATGCTGTGGGTACCGGCTGCTTTGGCGGTGCGAATATCCACGTTGCTGTCCCCGATCATAACGGTTTCAGCCGGAGTTGCGCCGAACTGCTCCATTGCTGCCTGTAAAATCGCCGGATCCGGCTTCACAGGTCTGCCGTCTATCTTTCCACTGACCAGATCAAACAGAGCCGTGCCGAAGAAATGCTCCACGATCTCCCGGGTAAATACTTCGGTTTTGTTGGATGCAACCGCCAGCAGGATCCCCTCATCCTTCAGACGATGCAGCAGGGACTCGATTTCCGGATAGGGACGGGTCTGGTCAGCATAATGGGTGTTATAATATTCCGAAAAGAGGGCATACTGCCGGTCTGCATACTCCTTGGCATCCTCCGGCAGCACCCGTTCACACAGCTTCCGAACGCCGTTCCCTACAAAATAGCGGAACTTTTCGGTGGGATGCTCCGGAAAGCCCAGGGTGCGAAGCCCATAGTTGGAGGCGGCAGCCAGGTCAGCCAGGGAGTTGACCAGCGTGCCGTCCAGATCAAATACAGCCAGACGTATCATTATGATTCCTTCTTTCAGCGGATCAGCTTTGCCAGCCGTCCAGAGTATTCCGCCCGGAACTGGGCAAAGGTATCGGTTTCAATGGCGGAGCGGATTCGTTCCGTCAGGGTGTTGTAAAAATACAGGTTGTGCATCACTGCCAGTCTGCCTGCCAGCATTTCCTTTGCCTTGAACAGGTGCCGGATGTATGCCCGGGAGTAGTGTCTGCATGCGGGACAGTCGCAGTGTTCGTCAATGGGGCGGTCGTCCGTTTCATAGCACTGGTTGGTCAGATGCATGATGCCGTTCCAGGTGAATACGGTTGCATGTCGGGCGTTTCGGCTGGGCATGACGCAGTCGAACATATCGATGCCCCGGGCGACTCCCTCAATGATGTTGGAAGGAGTACCTACCCCCATCAGATACCGGGGCTTGTGCTCCGGCATGTGGGGTACCACTACATCCAGAACGTGATACATTTCCTCCGTAGGCTCCCCCACAGCCAGACCGCCCACTGCGTAGCCATCCAGATCCAGCTCCCGGATCTGCTTCATATGCTCCACCCGCAGGTCGTCGAAGGTGCATCCCTGGTTGATGCCAAACAGCAGTTGGTGGGGATTGATCGTGTCCGGCAGGCTGTTGAGCCGTGCCATTTCCGCCTTACAGCGCTGGAGCCACCGGGTGGTACGGGCGCAGGATTGCTTGGCGTAGGCATAGGTTGCAGGATTCTCCACACATTCATCAAACGCCATGGCAATGGTAGAACCCAGGTTGGACTGGATCCGCATGCTTTCCTCCGGTCCCATGAAAATGCGCCGTCCGTCAATGTGGGACTGGAAGTACACGCCCTCCTCTTTGATGCGCCGCAGCTTTGCCAGGGAGAATACCTGGAAGCCGCCGCTATCGGTGAGAATGGGGCGATCCCAGTTGATGAATTTATGCAGACCGCCCATTTTCCGGATCACCGTGTCCGTGGGCCGCAGATGCAGATGATAGGTGTTGCAGAGCTCCACCTGGCATTTCAGTTCCTTGAGATCCATGGTGGAAATGCCGCCCTTGATGGCACCGGCAGTGCCTACATTCATGAAACAGGGTGTCTGAAAGGTACCGTGTACGGTATCCACCGTGCCTCTCCGGGCAAGTCCCTCCTGCTTTAATAGTTTGTACATAATACGCTCCTTGCTGTGTTGGTTACCGGATGAAGCATGCGTCCCCGAAGCTGAAGAACCGGTATTTTTCTTCAACAGCTGTCTTGTAGGCACGCATGGTATTGTCGTAGCCGAGAAAAGCGGAAACCAGCATAATCAAGGTGCTTTCCGGCAGATGGAAGTTTGTAATCAGTCCGTCCATGACCTTGAACTGATAGCCGGGATAGATGAAAATGTCCGTGTACCCTTCGCAAGCCTGGATCTTGCCAAAAAAGGTGGCGATGCTCTCCACCGTCCGGCAGGAGGTGGTACCCACGCAAATGACCCGTCCCCCGGCTGCCTTGGTCTGGTTGATCAGGTCTGCCGTTTCCTGGGACATGGCGTAATGCTCACTGTGCATTTTATGCTGCAGTACATCATCTTCCTTTACGGGACGGAAGGTACCTAGTCCCACATGTAGGGTCACATAGGCAAGGCGCACGCCTTTGTCCTGTAACTGCCGCAGCATTTCCTTTGTGAAATGCAGCCCTGCGGTGGGGGCAGCTGCGGAGCCAAGCTCCCGGGAATATACAGTCTGGTAGCGCTCCTTGTCCTGGAGCTTTGCCTTGATATAGGGAGGCAGGGGCATTTGCCCCACATCCTCCAGAGCGGTAAAGAAGTTCCCCTCGCAGGTAAACTGCACCAGTCGGTTCCCATCTTCCTTGACCTCCACTACCTCGCCGATGAGTCTGCCGCCGCCGAAGGAAAACCGGGTGCCAACCTTGGCTTTTTTGCCCGGACGGCAGATCAGCTCCCACAGCTTATCCCCTTTCTGCTCCAACAGCAGAAATTCAATAAAGGTGCCATTGTCTATTTTCTCTCCGTACAGGCGAGCAGGAATGACACGGCTGTCGTTGAGTACCAGTAAGTCACCTTCCTGGAGCATATCGCATAGATTATAGAAATGCTGATGGGAAACAGCACCGGTTTCCCGGTCGATTACCATCAGGCGGGACTGATTCCGGGGCTCGATCGGGGTCTGGGCGATCAGTTCCTCCGGCAGATCATAATAAAAATCAGATTTTTTCATTGATTTCTCCTGGCTTTTTTAAATTCATATTGACAAGCAAAAAAATAAATGCTATGATTGTAATTGAATAAGGTAGAGGTGCGGTTAAGAAGAGTATGCATTGCACAGAATACGGATAGTATTCAGCGGAACAGCCATTCCGGTGCATGCAGAAAGGCAAAACCGCCGAAGAGGGTGCCCGGCAACGCATCTTCTGGGCACAGGCTGAACAAGCTTGTGACTGTCATCATGGATTGATGGAGCGCTATCGGCATATAGATCACTTCCGCTGATGTATATGCCAATACTTCTATTATATCTTATGATGGGCCGGTTTTCAACCGGTTTTTTTCATATTATACACTTTTCACAAATTAACACAAGGAGCGAATGAAAAATGAAGCAATACAATGTAGGTATCATTGGTGCAACGGGCATGGTTGGTCAGCGTTTTGCAACGCTGCTGGAGAATCATCCCTGGTTCCGGGTAAAGGTGCTGGCTGCATCCCCCCGTTCTGCCGGAAAGACCTATGAAGAGGCAGTGGGAAGCCGCTGGGCGATGACCACACCGATGCCTGCTGCAATGAAGGATATGATCATGATGGACGCAACTGCGGACATAGAGAAGATTGCATCCCAGGTGGACTTTGTGTTCTGCGCAGTAGATATGAAAAAGGACGAGATCAAGAAGCTGGAGGAAGCATACGCTAAGGCTGAGTGCCCGGTGGTTTCCAACAACTCCGCAAACCGTTTTACACCGGATGTGCCCATGGTGGTTCCGGAGATCAATCCGGAGCATATTGAAATCATTGATGCACAGCGGAAGCGGCTGGGTACCAAGCGGGGCTTCATTGCGGTCAAGTCCAACTGCTCCATCCAGAGTTATGTTCCTGCCCTGCACCCCCTGCGGAAGTACGGCTTGAAGCATGTGCTGGCATGCACCTATCAGGCAATTTCCGGTGCCGGCAAGACCTTCAAGACCTGGCCGGAAATGGTGGATAACCTGATTCCCTACATTGGCGGTGAGGAAGAAAAGTCTGAGCAGGAGCCGTTGAAGGTATGGGGCACCATCGAAAACAATCAGATTGTCAAGACGGCGACACCCTCCATCACCACCCAGTGCCTGCGTGTGCCGGTACAGGATGGCCACACTGCCGCTGTATTCGTTTCCTTTGAAAACAAGCCCTCCAAGGAGGAGATCCTCCAGTGCTGGAAGGCATTTTCCGGCGTACCCCAGGAACTGGAGCTGCCCTCTGCGCCGAAGCAGTTCCTCCACTACTTTGAGGAAAATGACCGGCCCCAGGCGAAGCTGGACCGGAACCTGGAGAATGGTATGGCAATTTCCATCGGTCGTCTGAGAGAGGATACACAGTACGATTACAAGTTTGTGTGCCTGTCCCACAACACACTCCGGGGCGCAGCAGGCGGCGGTGTGCTGCTGGCTGAGTTGCTGGCTGCTAAAGGGTATTTTGATTGATGAGAAACGTATTTATCAGTGCAGAAAATGACACGCTTTTGATCTCTTTGCTGAATCTGCGCAATCCCAATGCGCTGATCTCCGCATCTGATTTTGTGGATTTTTCCATGAACGAACCTCGGGAGCTTCCCTATGTATCCGATTATCTGGTAGATTTTGACGAAACCGTTGAGGAGCTTCGCCGTTTCATCGGCACAAGTGTCTACAAGGGCTTTATGAAGCTGGATTATCTGATCGTGCTGCCGGACGACTGCACCAATGTGGAAAGTTCGGCACTGGACAATATGCTCCACTTCTGTGGCGCCAAGGACTGCATCAGCGAAAATCGTGCCTTTCTGCTTTCTAAAAAACCGGAATATCTGGCAGTGACTGAATCCAAGCGCTGTGTCACTGTGACGCATGTCACAGCGGATGCGCCGGAAACAGAACAGGTGTTCCTGGACGTTAACAGCTGCACAAAGGAAACCATTCAACAAGCATGCAAGGTGCTTGACGAGCTGGGAGAGTTGCCTGTGTATACCTATGGGCTCCGGGCGGATTTTCAGATCGGAACCCCGGTTTCCATCGAAAAGATCATGCGGAATTTTGTATCCATCCAATAAAGGCAGCAACGCACGGGACTTGTGCGATATGCCTGAATTGTTTTTGAAAGGAATGAGTACCTATGAAGAACACCATTTTTACCGGTGCCGGCGTTGCCATTGTGACTCCGTTCAATCTGGACGGAACTGTAAACTATGAAGAGTTTGCCATGAACCTGGATTACCAGATCGACAACGGCACGGATGCCATCATCGTCTGCGGCACCACCGGTGAATCGGCGACCCTGTCGGACGAGGAGCATGTGGAGTGCATTCGCTTTGCTGTGGAGCATGTCAACAAGCGGATCCCGGTCATTGCCGGTACGGGCAGCAATGATACGGACTATGCGGTTCAGCTGTCCCAGGAGGCTGAAAAGTGCGGCGCTGACGGGCTGCTGCTGGTGACACCCTATTACAACAAGACCAGCCAGGCTGGATTGGTTGCACATTTCACCATGATTGCCAATAGCGTCAATATCCCCATCATCCTCTACAATGTTCCTTCCCGTACAGGTATGAATATTGCAATTGACACGTACACGCAGCTTGCGGGTCACAAGAATATTGTGGCGGTCAAGGAAGCCAGCGGAAACATTTCCTACGTTGCAAAGCTGTTTGAGCGCTGTGGAGATCAGCTGGATATTTACAGCGGCAACGATGATATGATTGTACCGGTGATGTCTCTGGGCGGTGCAGGCGTCATTTCCGTTCTGTCCAATATCCTGCCCCGGGAGACACATGAGATCACACAGTTCTGTCTGAAGGGTAATTTCAAGTCTGCCACTGCTTTACAGCTGAAGTATCTGGAGCTGATCAACGCTCTGTTCTCTGAAGTCAATCCGATTCCGATCAAGGAAGCTATGAATCTGATGGGCATGAACGTGGGCAGCTGCCGGATGCCGCTTGTAAGAATGAGCAGCGAAAATCTGACCACTCTGGTGGCTTGTCTGCAAAAGCACAAGCTGATTCCGGAACTTTAAAGTAAAATGCCGCTGCATGTCCTATGCAGCGGTTTTTCAAAAAGGAGAAACTACATATGACGAATATTACAATATGCGGTGCCAACGGGAAAATGGGGCACACTATTTACCAGTGTGTGCAGGAACGAGCCGATTGCAGGATCATCAGCGGTATTGACCTGAACACCACCGCCTATGCAGACTTTCCCATCGTTTCCAAGCCGGAGGAACTGCCGGAAAAGCCGGATGTGATCGTGGACTATTCACACCCTTCCACTCTGGAAGGATTGCTGGCATACTGCCTGTCCACCGGCACCGCCGCTGTATTTGCTACCACCGGTTATACGGACGAACAGATCGCTTCCATCAAGGAAGCGGCAAAACAGATCCCGGTTTTCTTCTCCTGGAATATGTCTTTGGGCATCAACCTGCTGGTGAGCCTGGCGAAGAAGGCAACTGCTTTGCTGGGGGATCAGTTTGATGTGGAGATCATCGAAAAGCATCACAACCAGAAGATTGATGCACCCAGTGGTACGGCGCTGATGATTGCAAATGCCATCAACGAAACCATGGCAGTACCCCATCAGTATGTCTATGACCGCCACTCCAGACGCTGCAAGCGGGATAAAAACGAGATCGGCATTCACGCCATCCGGGGCGGTACCATTGTAGGCGAGCATGAGGTGCTGTTTGCCGGGCACGACGAAACCATTACCATTTCCCACTCTGCCGCATCCAAGGGCGTGTTTGCTGTGGGATCCATCAACGCCGCTGTATTTTTGCAGGGCAAAAAAGCGGGCTTGTATGATATGAATGATTTGATCAACGAACGAGGCTAAAGCAAAGCATCCGCTGTAGCATCATATGCAGCGGATGTTTTTTATGCGATATCCAAAGCATCATCTCAGAAAGCGCAAAAACAGTTGACAAAAGAGGAATTCTGTAGTATAATAAATGCATTGCCGCTGTGGTGGAATTGGTAGACACAAGGGACTTAAAATCCCTCGGAGTAAAATCCGTACCGGTTCAAGTCCGGTCATCGGCACCAGAAAACGCAAGCTTTCTAAAGAGGGCTTGCGTTTTTTCGTCGCCCTGCCTCATAACAGCATGGCGAAGTAGTCGGCGAACAGGCTTATGTCAGTCCATCCCATATATGTTCGCTGTTATACATCTCGGGACCAATGGGCTCCAGATGCACAATGCCCGGATACTTCATAGTGCTGCGAAAGGCATCCGGGTTCGTGTTGTAAAGGACTTGCAGTTCCCTGGAGTAGCCTACTGTGACCAGATTGCCCACTTTTGTCACATCGGATATAATCACAGAACACAGTTCCTCCGGGCATTGGATCTTGTACTGTTCGCTGTTTGCAAGCGCCACAATGACGCTATAGACCCGCTCTGTGTGAGAATACTCGCCGTTGCTGTATTTTTGTAAATTGTCATAGCCACTATATACCCACACGATCTCATCCATGGGAAGTACGGCAGGAATCGCTGAGACAGTAAGGAACCGGGAGCTGACCGCAATGGTATTGGTAGAAACCAAATACACCTTACTGGATGCAAAATCCTGTTCTGCTTCCCGTTTCTCAAGACCATTTCTTTTATATGCAGCTAGTACAGCTCTGTAGTTCTTTCCAAACAAGGAAGCAACAAAGGCGATCGGGCACATGACATCTAATACAGGCAGGATAAAAACGATGATGCCCCAGGCAAGCAGTAGCAGAGAAAGCGACCACACAAACACCGTTGTAACGCCCCAGATCAGTGCCGGCCGGTGGCTCAATGTGCGCTTCATGCTGCCGTGATGCTCCGCCTTTCTGACATACTTTTCCCGTTTCTTTTCCAATGTTCGCTGGCAATTTTTATACGCACGGCTATTGGGATCATCCAGATCCCGAAGGCGCTTCTCCTCCAGTTTGATCTGGTTGAAGAAGTAAACCCCAGCCCCAACGAATACCAAGGTAAAAAACAGGAAGAAGAGCATACCGCCAAAGCTCTTGAGTGCGACAAAGAAAACCACGCCCAATGCAAGGCAAAGTATGCCGATCAGAATCGAAAACACCCCACTGGTTTTTGTGCTTCTGCGCTTTCGCTTTTCTAATTTTTCTGGATCAACATATTTATATGCCATCTTTTATACCCCCATACAAGCTGATCTCTCTTTGATATTGTATCATAGCGCATAGAAAAAAGCAACGCTGGAATGATTCGCTGCTTTTTTGTGTAAATTTTTAAGCATGCTTGCGTTATGCCTGTTCAGCGGCGTTCAGCAAAAAGCGGTAAAAGGGCGTCAATTGCACATATCCCTCCCCAAGCACCTGGGGCAGCGCATCACTGAACAGCAGGGGGAAATCCGTACTCTGACAGCTTGCCCCCATATTCCGTCGATTCAGCCAATCCTGCTGCTCCGAAGGCGCATCCGGAAAGTGATTTCGTTTGTACAATTCCCCATACAGAGAAAAAGTCTGCTGGGAGTCCATCGCCTGCCGTGCAGCCAGATAGGAGGGAGACTGTTCCTGGATCATTTGCCGCAGCAGCTGCATTTGCGCTGTGCTTGCGTGATAAAAGCCGCAGCCGTAGGAAAACCCCTCCTGTCCGGCTTCAAAGTAAAAAGCCGGGTATTCTCCCCCATCCCGGGGTCGGCTGAAGGTACACCAGAAGCTGGTGCGAAACAGGCTTTTATCCTTGGAAAATCGGGTATCCCGATAGATCCGGGACATGCACCGGGGCGTACAGCTGATTTGGGGATCAATCTGTGCCAGATAGGGCTGTACCTGTTGGATCAGAGCTTTGCAGGGCTGGGCAACGTATTGCTGATACTGGGTTTTGTGTTCCTGGTACCATGCCCGGCTGTCGTGCATGCGGTTTTCAAATAAAAATGCAAGTGACTTTTCGGAAAATGCCATATGATACACTCCTTTACGAACCAGTTCCATTGTAACGGGTGGCGCCCCGCATCCAAACCAGATAGCTGATGTAGAAAAACATGCAGCCGATCAACGGGGACAGCCAGGACAGCAGGGGCACTGCATCCGGCCGCAGGATCACGAGACTGGGATAATAGGCAATGAAGGTGATGGGGATGATGAAGGTGAAGATGAACCGGAACACCCGGTTGAAGATGGTTGCCGGATACTTGGCGTAGTCCTTGAATTTGCTTGCCATGACCATAACGTAGCCGGACTGTACACGCATGGATCTGTGCCAGAACAGGTCGCTGACCAAAAGCATCACCAGCGCCCAGAACAACTGGATACCCAGCATGGTGAGTGCTTCCCTCAAGGGCATGCTGTCCATGGCTCCGTCCCCTTTCGCTATGTGCTGCTTTCATTGTAGCACAGATTCGGCATGGATGCAATAAGATATATAGTATTTGTTGTATATTGGGCAATTTTTGTCGGATTAGATAATTTTCAGAGAATGCGAAAAGCCGCCTTTGATACCCTAATCAAAAGCGGCTTTCTGTGTTTTCCTATTTGTTATTCTGAGCGCAGTGCTACCACAGCATCCTTCCGGGATGCCATCTTTGCCGGAATGTGACCGCCCAGCATGGTTAGGATCGTGCTGATTGCCACCAGCAGAACCGCATGCCCGATCTGAAGGGTTGCAACATTTTTCAGATCCGTCATATTCTCAATAATCGAATTGATTGGGAAGGTGCCCAGCCATGCGATCAGCACGCCCAGGGTACCGGAGAACACGCCCAGGATGCAGGTTTCCGCATCAAATACCCGGGTGATGTCCTTTTTCCGGGCACCCAGTGCACGGAGTACGCCGATTTCCTTGGTACGCTCCAGCACGGAGGTGTAGGTAATGATGCAGATCATAATCAAGCTGACCACCAGAGAGATACCTGCAAAGGCGATCAGAACCATGGTGATGGCGTTCATGATGCCCTTGGTCATAGAGGAAATAGAGGCAGCCAAATCTGTGTAAATGATGGTGTCATCGTCACTTTTCCCTGCATTCCATGCATCCAGGTAGTTGGTAATCGCATCCTTGGTGTCGAAATCCTTGGGGTACAGCATCAGCATATAGGGCGTCTCATCACCGCCCAAGGATGCAATGGTCATCTGCCTGGAGGTTTCGTCCAGTTCCTCCATGGTGAACACACTGGTGCTGGAGTCCTTCTGTGCCTTGACAATCTCTGAATCCAGTGCCCGATCGATCACCAGCTTGGAAAGCTTGTCGCTGTAAATGATGCCGGAGCCAAGCAGTGCCAGGTCGTTGTCCGGATCGATCCGGATGATACCGGTAATGGTAAGGGTCAGACTGTCATCTGCATTGTACATGGTATCGTAGTCCGTACTGGGTACAAAGGTACCGTATTCGGTTTTGGTATAGTACTGATCGTTGGAGATCAGCCGCATCTGGGTACCGATGATTTCATCAAAGGACAGCTTCTCCACGTCCTTGACATCAAACCCCAGATTTTCCAGAATGGTCTGATCCAGTCGGTTCTGATTGTCCACCAGCAGCACCAGATCCGTGTCCTTTTCCGGATAGCTGCCGGCAAGCAGATTGTAGTTCTTTTCCAGGAAGTTCTGGCTGTTTTCGTCCAGATTGATGGGATAGGAGGACAGTCCCGCAGAGCTCATGCTGGTCAGATTGGTGGAAGACGTACCGGAAGAAATGCCGGAGCTGAAGGATACAGGCACGCATTTGCCGTCTATCTCACGGATCAGATTCATGTTCACCATCCGGAAATAACCAATGGAACCGCAGTTTGCCGGATCAATGCTTTCTACGTACTTCACAAACTCCGGCGTAAAGTGATTCTGGTGGGTGGCTTTGTTTTTTTCCGGGTCATACAGGTAGATCTCTTTGGAATCCGGAAACAGAGCCTCATTGTTTTTATCAAAAGAACCCTGCATCTCCTTGATGTCCTCATCTGTGATCTGGGTTACGGTCTGTGAGATCATAATGGGAAATTCGCTGAGGGCATTGGCTTGATACTCGTCGATCTGTTTCTGGAAACCGGTAGAAAGGCTCAGGATCAGAGCAATGCCAATAATGCCGATGCTGGAGGCAAAGGCAGTCAGAAAGGTTCTTCCTTTTTTGGTGCGGATATTGTTAAAGGACAGCCCCAGCGCCGTAAAGAAGGACATGCTGGTTTTCTTCAGCTTGAACTGATCCTCCTTGGGACGCTCCTGGTGGGGATGGGTATCGCTGATGATCTTGCCGTCGGAAAATTCCACGATCCGGTCCGCATACTGCCTGGCAAGCTCCGGGTTGTGGGTCACCATGATGACCAGTTTATCCTTTGCCACATCCCGGATCAGATCCATGATCTGAACACTGGTTGTAGTATCCAGTGCTCCGGTAGGCTCATCACACAGCAGGATCTCCGGGTCGTTGGCAAGCGCACGGGCGATGGCTACACGCTGCATCTGTCCGCCGGAAAGCTGGTTGGGCTTTTTGTGGAGATGATCCTTCAGACCCACCTGTTCCAGTACCTCCAAAGCACGCTTGTGTTTTTCTGCCTTGGATACGCCGCTGAGCGTCATACCCAGTTCCACGTTTGCCACGATGGACAGATGCGGAATCAGATTATAGCTTTGAAAGATAAATCCGATAGAATTGTTCCGATATGCGTCCCAATCCCGGTCGGAAAAATCAGAGGTTTTCTTCCCCTTTATGATGAGCTCTCCGGAATCATAGCGATCCAGTCCCCCGATGATATTCAGACAAGTGGTTTTCCCCGAACCGCTTGTTCCCAAAATGGCTACAAACTCCTTCTCCCGGAATGCAACGCTGATATCATCCAGCGCCTTTGTCTCGGTTTCCCCCACCCGATAGGTTTTCTTGATGTTTTTTAACTCCAGCAAGGTCAATATCCTCCCTTTCGGTTATCAGGTTTAGAAATTTGAGCCGTTCCAGCCCCAGTTTGCTGTTTCACTGTAGCAAACGTAGACCCGATTCTGGGGAATGCGCAGTTCAGCGGCGCAGATTTCACATAGCTTCGCCGACATATTCTCGTATGCAGACGGGTTGGGTGCGCCAAGCACTTCCACATGGATCATGGCTGCGGGTGCATCACTGCCCTGAAACCATAAGCTGTAATCGGGCTGGATGCCCACCATGAGCCACTGTTCGCTTTTGCCGGGCAGCAGGGTGATTGCCTGCCCCAGAGCAGATTTGAGCGCAGTTTTCTTTTCCTCGGAAACTGCCACATTTGTTTTCAGATCGATATAAGGCATATACATTTTCCTTTCTGACGGATACCTCGTCACTTTATTTTTTTAGTATAACACAGTCTTCTGGCTTTTGCAAGATTCCGTGAAGGTTCAGCGATGGATACACCCAGGTCATAAGCCTGCTGCAAGGCATCCCCTGTCCGGACATCCCCTTTTTCCTTGGCTCCCCACACCAGTACCTGTCCAGCATGCTCCAGATGAAAGAAACGGCATGCAAGTTTGTATTCTGTCAGGATTGCATCAAACAGCTCCGGCAAGCTGGCTGCGCCCACCAGCAGCAAAGCTGTTCGACGGATCCGGAAGGAATCCCGCATGGGCGTGTGAAGCCGGTCGATGATGGCTTTCAGCTGGGCACTGATGCCGTAAAAGTATACGGGGGATGCCAGCACCAGCACGTCCGCATCCCGGAGCTTAGGGTAGATTTCCTGCATGGCATCCTGCTGGACGCAGGTATGCCCTTGCCGCTGCATACAGGCATTGCATCCCAGGCAGGGGTGTACCGGATAATCTGCAACGGAGAGGATTTCCACCTGGTTGTGCAGACTGGCACCTCGGGCAAATGCCTCCGCCAGCAGATCCGTATTCCCACCCCGTCGCATACTGCCGGTGAGAATTACGATCCTGCTCATAGCATTTCCTCCGAGGCATCGCCGCAAAGCCGGATCATAGCAAGGGCGGTCAATTCTGCAATTTTCAGAAAGCTCTCAACCCGGATGGACTCATCGCCTCCATGCATCTGATTTTCTTCTCCGGGGAATTCTGCGCCGAATGCCACACCGCCGGGAATGTCATGTACATAAGTGCCGCCACCGATGGCAAGTGCATGTGCCGATTGCCCGGTGCTTTGGGCATACACATCCAGCAGGGTCCGTACAAAAGGACTGCTCTCCGGCGTTTCATGGGGCTTGTGGTGCATCTGCAACTGTGTAGAAATACCGCCGGACTTCAGTACCTCTGTGATCCTGGCAATGATGGCTTCCCCATCTCCGCAAAGGGGATACCGCAGATCCACCCAGGCAGTCAGCCTGCCCTTCTGATAGGTCAGCAGACTTAATACATGGGTCAGTGCACCGGATTTTTCATCCCGGCAGCCGATGCCCAGAGCCGTACCATCCGTATCCCCATATGGGTACGCTGCGTGGAGGGCATTCAGCAGGGCATGCTGTTCATCCGGCAGGGGCAACTGCACCAGCAGAGCCAGCAAAGCGGTCAGGGCATTCTTGCCCAACTCCGGCTTGGAGGCATGTGCGCTGAGTCCCTGTAGGGTCACGCAGCAATAACCATCCGTTTCGGACAGGTCAGCCCGGATCCCCTCCGGCAGTTGTTTGCACAAGGATTCCATCTGTTGTCTACTGCAATCCCGGATCCGGGCACTTGCACAGGCAGGTACTCCGTTTACCACAGTACCGCCCTCCATAGCTTCGACCCGGCAGCCGGATTCCACCAACTCTATGCCTGCAGTCAGAGTCAGCCGGAGCATGCCCTTTTCAATGTTGATGACCGGATAGTCTCCGTCCGGAGTAAACACCATGGGCGGCATGGTACGCTGCTGCAAATAGGCGGTCAGATCGGAGGAACCGTTTTCTTCATCCGTCCCCAGAAGCAGACGTACTCCGTGCTTCATCGGAATGTGCAATTCCCGGATGGCACGCATAGCATACAAAGCGGCCACCGCAGGCCCTTTGTTATCAATGGCTCCTCTGCCATAGAGCCGATCCGTATCCTGCCGATAGGTCAGCACAAAGGGATCCTGGCTCCAGCCCTCCCCTGCCGGCACCACATCCAGATGACACAGTACAGCCAGTGCGGCAGGCAGATCGTTCAGTTCCACACTGCCCATACAGTTCGCCACAGATTCTGTTTGAAATCCCAGGGCGGCACATTGCTCCAGGGCGAGCTTAAGCATCCGGGTCGGTTCTGTTCCATACGGCATGCCGGGTCTGGCGTCTCCACGGACACTGGGGACAGCGACCCATGCCGCCAGGGTATCGATCATTTCCTGCTTATGCGCTTGAAAATAGGATCGCAGTGCAACGGATTCTTCCATATCTGTTCTCCCCTTTCTGAACATTATATTTCCAGTATACCACAGAAGCCCTGATTCCGCAATGTCGGAATTCACACAAAAAACTGTTTACTTTTCCCGCAGAATATGTTATGATAAATAAGAATATTATGCACGGAAAGGACTGTTACTATGGCACAGACAAATAAGAGAAAAACCGTTGTCCGATACGACCGGATCATAGCTGTTGCTGTGATTTTTATCATTCTGATCGTACTGCTGGTTTCCTGTATCACTTCCTGCGGCGGCGACAATTCTACCGGAGACAGCAGCTCCGGCAAAGACAACTCCGTTGTCTCCACAGATCCGGCTTCCGGCACTCCGGGCAGCACCGATCCTTCCGGAACGGATTCCACAGCCTCGGTGGATCCGACGGGATATAAGACTGCGGCGATGGATGCAGAAGCGGTTTATACCGGTGATCTGGTTGTGGTCAACAAGGATCATGAATACCACTTCCCGGATAATGAGGACAACCTGGTATCCATCTACCAGAATAAGCTGTCCACCTACCAGGCTAAGGACTGGGATACGCTTTTGGACAAACGGGTAATCGAGCAGTTCAATGCGCTGATGGAGGGTTATTACAACAGCACACACAACGTGGATATTATGGTGATCTCCGGTTACCGCAGCAAGGCAGCCCAGGAAAGCATGAATAAATCCAAGAGTAGCGATGTTGCCGCCGGCTATACGGAATACCACACAGGACTGAATTTTAATCTGGGCATTTTCCCCAAGGGCAAGAGTTCCTATTACTATAAGCCGGAGGGGGATTACAAGTGGATCTCTGATAATATGTCTGCATATGGGTTCATCCTGCGCTATCCGGTGGATAAGGACTCTGTGACTGGTACCAAGGGCAGTACCTATAAATTCCGCTATGTGGGCGTTCCCCATGCGGCATACATGACGGAAAACAGCCTGTGCCTGGAGGAATATCTGGAACAGCTCAAGAGCTATACCCTTCAGCAGCCTCTGGATTATGAAGCAGGCGGGAAAAGCTACCGCATCTACTATGTACCTGCGGAAAAATCCGGAAGTACGGACGTTTCCGTTCCCACTGACAAGGAATACAGCATTTCCGGCAATAACATGGACGGATTTATCGTTACAGTGGAGATGAGTTAAGCATGCAACAAGCCAAATCTCCGGACAATCCGGAGATCCTGAACGATTATCTGATTTTTCTAAGCATCGTCAAGGGGCGTTCACCCCGGACGGTGGCGGAGTATAACCTGGATCTTCGTTTGTTCCTCAAGTATATCAAATTCATGAAAACCGAGCACAACCAACCGGCTGTGGAAGACATGGACATCCGGGATGTGGACATAACCCTGCTGCGGCAGGTCACATTGCAGGATATTTACCAATTTGAGTACTACCTACAGGATGACCGGCAAAACCGGGATCGTGCCAGAAGCCGCAAAACCTCCGCAGTCAAGGGCTTTTTCTCCTACCTGACCTATAACATGTCCTTGCTGGAGAAGAACCCGGCGGAGCATCTGGAGCTGCCCGGCATCAAACACAGCCTGCCAAAGTTCCTGTCCCTGGAGGAAAGCCTGCGGATGTTGTCCTCCGTGGAATCCGATCACCCACAGCGGGATTACTGCATACTGGTGCTGTTTCTCAACTGCGGCATCCGGCTCAGTGAGCTGGTGGGAATCAACGTACAGGACGTGGATATGTACGAACGTCGGCTTCGGATACTGGGCAAGGGCAATAAGGAACGAATGATCTATCTGAATGACGCCTGCCTGTCGGCGATCACTGAATATCTGCAAACCCGGAAGAATCCTCCCACCGAGCCAAACGCTCTGTTTTTGAGTCGGAACAACCGGCGCATCAGTCGCCGCCGTGTACAGCAGATCGTAGAAAGCGTGCTGAAAAATGCGGATCTTGGAGGGAGAGGGCTGTCCACGCATAAGCTGCGGCATACGGCAGCCACTTTGATGTACCAGCACGGAAATGTGGATACGCTGACCCTAAAGGAGATCCTGGGACATAAGAGCATCGCCACCACCGAGATTTACACCCACCTGTCCGATGAACAGCGGCAGGACGCCATTGAACACAATCCCCTTGCTAACGTGAAGAATCCATACAAGGGCAAACCGCCCAAGGAATAGGAGGACGATTTGAAAAATATAGTTTATGC
>ERZ1673695.252-NODE-252-length-91695-cov-15.352444_pt1 | contig 91695 bp, 77 predicted proteins | sample MGYA00580225_ERZ1673695 | MGnify/ENA primary metagenome ERZ1673695 (study PRJEB41218, sample SAMN15661739) | gut metagenome | host: Homo sapiens | place: Canada: London | collected 2015-08-20/2019-03-30 | study: EMG produced TPA metagenomics assembly of... | reverse complement strand
AAATTGATTATATCTTATTAGCCACTTCCGTTACAACTTTATTATAGCACTTCAAAGGGATGTTATAAAGTTTACTGTATGCATGAGCCAACAGCTCATTGCTTTTCTTGGTTGCTGCATAGAGGCTTACCGGATGATCCACCTTATCTTCTGTTGAGAATGGAACCTTCGTATTACCACCATATACAGAAGAGGAAGAAGCGTATACCAAATGTTCCACGCCTTCGGCTCCGTTATCATAGGAATGGCGGCAAGCTTCCAATATATTATAGAACCCGTCCAGGTTAGAGCTGATATACACATCCGGATTGGTAATGCTGTATCGGACACCTGCCTGGGCTGCCAGATTGACCACGATCTCCGGTTTATAAATCTGGAACAAGACATCCACCACTGATTTATCGGAAATATCCGCTTTGACAAATACCCAGGAAGATTCCGGATGTGCTGCCGTCTGTTTTTTAATTTCTTTCAATCGGTACTCCTTGATAGACACATCATAATAGTCATTCATATTATCAATACCGATTACTGTAACGGGTGTAACCGTCCTTAATAATTCCTGTACCAGATAGGAGCCTATAAATCCGGCTGCCCCGGTAATCAATATTTTTTTATTTGCCAAATCTATGTGTTGCATGTTTTTGTCCTCTGTTTTTATTTATCTATTTTTCTATCAAATCATTCGTATTCAGAACTTAGTTCTTTATTGTTTCGAAGGCTTATCTGTTTGAATCTTTATAAAACTTATTTTTTAATCTGTAATTTACCGCAATAGAACGTACAGTGGTTTTCCTCCAACGGCTAATAGCCCACTGTCTCCAAAAGAAACAAGTGAGCTAAGCCTTTACCTCCTTATTGAATTTTTCTACTCTGTATTGTGGGTCAATCCAAGAGTATCCAAGAAGCCATCTCAACCTCTCCGGGTACTCGAATTTACCTTCAATCCGTAGAAAATTTCAATTTCGGGACTTGGCCTAAACTCGTGAAACCCTTGAAAAATCAAGGTTTTTTCTTGGTTGTCCCTATTATACAGTTATCACCTCATCGCCAGGACCGATCCCCATAAGCCGAAGCGTTAGTTCGGCACATGCTGTTTGAGAATTTAAGCAAACACACTGACTGGTCCCCACAAAATCAGCAATTTCCCGTTCAAGGCACTTCGTGCGGGGACCGGTTGTGATCCAGCCTGACCGTAAAGCCTCTGTTACCTCGTCAATTTCCAGCTGTGATATATCTGGCGGAGAAAAAGAGATATTCATAGAAACAAATTAGCCTTTTATAATCTTTGCGATGTTAATTTGCATAAACTTCGCCGTTTTGGGAAGCGCGGCGCAGATAAAACATGCGTACCACTCCCCAAATGGTAGAAAGCTATGTCCTTTGCCGCCTGGAAACGAGCCGCCTGCTACGATTTCCCTGCCTGCAAATTCATGCAAAATTTCTTGGAGTATTCCACTCCAACACGCCGTTATTATATGCATCACCGCCGGATTTGTCAATGATTTTCAAGGCTTTTTCCGGTTAATTTTTTAAAAATCGCCTGTAAAATGTTGCCAATTCGATTAAAAAAATTTTAATCGCAGTCAAAAAAGCAGTATAAAACCCATGTTTTTGAGGAGGAATCATGCTATGCCAAGACGAGGAGAAAATATCCGGAAAAGGAGCGACGGCCGTTGGGAGGGGCGCTACATTAAGGATCGCGACGGGAAAGGAAAAGCAATTTATGGCTTTGTTTATGGAAAAACATATGCGGAGGCCAAGCAGAAAAAGCAGCTCTGTCTTTCCGAGCTCGGCAAAGGAAAAACCGAGCCGAAAGCGGAGTGCTCGTTCGAGGCGGCTGCGCAGGCCTGGCTGCAGCAAATTGAAGAAAAGGTAAGAGAATCCACCTATTCCAAATACCGGCGGCTTTGCGCCTCCTATATCTGCCCATTTTTAGGAAAAATTACGCTGGACGCTCTGACAGAAGAAAAAATGGATAATTTCACCGAATATTTATTAAAAAGCGGAGGCGCCAGCGAAAATACGCTGTCCCCCAAAACGGTGCTGGATATTTTAACCGTAACGAAGCAAATCTTAAAGTCTCGGAAAATAGACGTCAATATTAAACTCCCGAAGCAAAAAAAGCCGTCGATTCGTGTCCTGACGCGAAACGATCAGCTCAAATTGGAAGAACATCTCGTCGGCTCGGAGGATCCGATCCGGCTGGGAATCTTGTTCGATTTGTACACCGGCCTGCGCCTCGGCGAGCTCTGCGCATTAAAATGGTCAGACATCGATTTTGAAAACGCGTCCGTGCATGTACGCTGCTCTGTCAGCAGAATACAGGATCCGAATCCTGACGCGCAAAAGCGAACCAAACTGATCCTGGAGGGTCCAAAGACGGAATCCTCTGAGCGGGACATTCCGCTTCCGCGATTTCTCTTAAATTATCTGCTCCAGCATCGCGGCCGCGATGCCGCTTATCTTCTGACCGGCACGGAAAAACTAATTGAGCCGCGCTGCTTTTCGTTGAAATATAAAAGGATTTTAAAGTCCTGCAATCTTGAAAAATATAACTTTCACGCGCTGCGCCACCCTTATGTCAAGTCCACGACAAAAAAATATTTATTTTTTCTTGTCCCCACGATCCAGCTTTCTTGATAGGGATTTTGCCGCCTCCCGTTTCTGTTCGGCGGCAAAAAACGCATGAAGTCGCTCCTTTTCTTCCGGCAGCATACACCCAAAAGTTGTGCCGCCTTTTCTGTAATAAAACGCAATCCGCATAACCAATTCCTTTCCTCAGTCGTGAGTTGTAAAGCTGTCCCTTATCTTAAAGGCAATATCTACCCGTTTATCAGGATAAACATAAATCTTATCAATCAGAAGATCAACTAATTCCGAAGTCAGCCCATCGCTTTCCGTCAGCATCCGGGAAATATCCACGAACTCGGCGTTTATAAAATCATTTACCAAATGGATATATATTGCCTCGATTATCGTTGTCCTTTCTTCTCTTGTTCATTTCCTTGCTCCGATATGGTTTAATGCCTTAATGAGCCAAGTAATGCGAAAAGATGCGTATGAACAGTTGATAGCCTTGTGTGAAAACAGCAAATTCCGTTACGAAATGACCGACGAGTTTTTCTACTTTTACCATATCGCACATATGGCGAAACATTTCGAAAACGGTGGATGCGGTATTCGTCCGTTTGTCGATCTTGTTGTTCTCGACCGTATGGACAGCGAAAATTTTTCTAAAAGAGACGAGCTGCTAAAAAGCGGCGGATTATTGCAATTTGCAAGGGCATCCCGCAAGTTGAGCCGTATATGGTTTTGTAACGAGCAGAGCGATGAGCTGTCCGAGCAAATACAGGATTTTATTTTGCGCGGAGGCAGCTACGGCACGACGGACAACCGTGTTGCCGTACATAAGAAGCAAGGAAAAATTAAATACATTTTCTCTCGTATGTTTATTCCGTATGCTAAATTGAAACGATATTATCCGATTTTGGAAAAACATAAATGCTTAATGCCAATAATGCAAATCAGGCGGTGGTTTATGATGCTTGATCCAAATGTAAGAGGAATGGCAAAAAGAGAAATTTCCGTTAATAGCAGCATTTCGAGTGAAAAAATACGGAATACCCAAATCTTGCTCAAAAATATTGGGCTATAACGATCCTCTTTCGTGACACAAATGCAGCACTATAATTGTAACTTACCCCCTCATTTTTCCATTGCGCTTGCCTCATTTTAATGGTATCCTAATATCAGCTATAATGGGATTTGCGGATCGGACGGTCCGCACAGCGAGGGGCGCAAAATATGGAATCAAGCCATGACATCGCAGAATATAGAGAACGCAGGAAATTCTGGCGGACCGTCGTCGCGGCGGCCGTCTGCGGCGGGCTCGCACTCTTCTCCGTCGGAGTTTACCTGCTTTGCAGATATGTCTTTCCTTCGGATAAGATATCCGAATTCTACACGGACAAGCTTTTCTACTATATCTCCTGGCCGATCAAGAAAGTAATTGCCTATTTTCCTTTTTCGGTAGCAGAAATCGCGCTTTATGCAAGCATTGCGGCAATCCTGTTCTGGTTTATAAACATGCTTGTTGGAACGGTACGTGCCGGCCGCAGATGCTACATACGGAAAAAGCAGAACGTCCCGATCGAGGGCTTTTCCCTGCTGCAGCCTCTTGTGCAGCTCGTTCTCAGGCTGTCAAGCTTTATTTGCGTCATTGTGTCGGCGTTTGTGCTGTTTGGCGGAATCAACTATACCAGCCTCACCTTCTCGGAGAAGGCCGGGTATGAATTGGAAGAGGCTGATGTCGATCAGCTCAGTCAGCTCTGTCGCCTGCTGTCAGCAAGAGCCGCCGCGGCGCGCCTGACGCTTGCGCTGGAAGCTGACGGCACCATCAACGAAAATTATGCGGATTATAATCCATTCCGACTGATCGACGACGCGCTCGATGCCTATCAGAATCTGCCGGAGGAGTACGCTTATCTGAAGCGCGATTATCCGCGCGCAAAGCTGGCGGTCAGCTCCCCCGTTATGTCCAATATTCACATTACGGGGATTTATCCATACATCATACCCGAGGCAGTTGTAAATGCGCAGACGCCCATTATGAGCCTGCCGCACACGATTTGTCATGAAATGGCGCATCAGCGCGGCTTTGCCAGAGAAGACGAAGCCAATTATATTGCGTATCTGGCGTGCATTCACAGCGACAATCCGCTCTTTGTCTATTCGGGCTATTATACGGCGTTTACATATGCCATGGATCAGCTTTATCTATATGATCAGAAAAGCTGGCAGGAAATTTCCTCCGCTACCTCAAGCGGGATCTGGCTCGACAATCTGGAGGAAAGCAATTTCTGGCAGCAATACCAGACGGTCAGCAGCGAATTCACCGGCAGCGTAAACGATACATATCTCACCGTCATGGATGTCGACGACGGCGTCCACAGCTACGGAAGAATGATCGATCTGATCCTTGCCGAGGAAAAGCAAAAGGGTACAATACAATAGCTCCGATTTGATTTATCCGGCCGCCGAAGCGCTCATTCTGCGGCCGGCGTTTCCGCAGGCTCCTGTGACACGGTCGGCTCCGTGGACGGCTCCTCTGTAGGAGGCAGCGTGCCCGGCGTAGGCGACGGCGGCTCCGGCGTTGCCGTGATATCCGGAATAGGCGTAGTATTGGAAGAAATCGTCACGCTGTAAACATATTCTCCGATTACAGTAAATTTTTCAGTATCAATACTCGTAAACTCCAGCGGAATTCTGTACTCTCCGACGCCAAGCCCCGTAAGATCGAGCGTCGGCCCGAGCGACGCCGCGGAAAGCGCATCCAGATCCGCCGCTTTGCCCTTCACCCGAATCGAAAATTGTTCCGGATTAAATTCATACACATACGACGCCGTGTCCTTGCCCGGTGTGCTGATCGACGAATTAACATCCACTGAAAAGGATTTTACCTCATACCGTAAAATCTCAGCCGTCACCGTAATATCCGCCGTACGATATGCCGTGATTCCCTCCGGGAGATAATCAGAGACCGCGAACGTTCTCACCACATTTTCCGAAGCGCCCGTTATATCTATATTTCCTACATGAATCTCATTGATATTCCGGAGCTCCGCGGCAGTACCGCGCAGAAGCAGCGTCTGCGGTTCAATAGCGTCCGCGTTCAGATAATAGTCGTCATGCGGCCTGCCCGTAACCTGATACGAAACCGGCACGCGCTTTCCGACCTCAATTTTAACTGTAACCTTTTCCGTATCATATCTCGCTGTAACGTCCTCCCCGTTCGTCAGGAAATAGCGTCCGATGAACGAACCCGTTCTGTCCGAATCGATGGAGTCTTCCGCAAGGCTGTCAGAAAGAATCACTTTAATGCAATCGATCTCATCGATTTCAGAAGCAAAGCCGGAAATCTGTATGCTGCTCGGCTCCGCCGTCACGGAAAGGAACTCATACCCCTCCCGGAGCAGGCGGTTATCGTATTCCACCACGACATCCACATTGCGCTGCGTCAGCTGATCAAATGTAAAATCAATCGTTTTCGGGTAATAATCCTCAATTTTAATGCCGAGCCGCGCGCACTCCGGCTCGCTCACATGCAGCGTCGCGGTGCCCGGCTCCGTAATCTCGCCAAAATCCACCGCGGCGTAAAGATCGGAGACCGTAAGATTTCCGATAATGTCTGAACGTCCGGAAGCCTTCACGGTAATGCTTTCGGGGAAGGAAGGCGTTTGATTGCTGAGGCCGTACGACGACGGCACATTCGGGTTCAAAATTGTAAGCGGAATATCAAGAGACCGCGTTTCGGTCGGATTCGTATAGTTCAGCACGAGCAGCCACGACACAATTCCGAGCAGGACAGATACGACGACATAAAAGCTTTTGCTTTTTAAAATTCTGTCAAGCTTTGCCATTTCCGTCACCGTCCCGTTTCTTTTTATCTTTTCTCTTTTTTGATACACGATCCGCCAGCCGGAACAGGCCCGCGACCTTGCTGCCCGCTTTCTTTCCCTTATCCTGCGGCGCCAGGCCCTCTCTCAGCAGCTTTCGCAGAATATCCGGCGTTATGTTTCTGGTCAGCACGCCGCCGCGCGCCATAGAGATGTAGCCGGTTTCCTCCGAAACGATGACAGAGATGCAGTCCGTGCTTTCGCTGATTCCGATTCCCGCACGGTGGCGCGTCCCGAGATCCTTATTCAAATGTAAATTATTGGAAAGCGGCAGATAACAGGCCGCAGCGTAGATTTTGTTTCCCCGGATGATTACAGCGCCGTCATGAAGCGGTGTGTTTTTCACAAACAGCAGGCGAAGCAGCTGCGCCGATACATTGGAATCCACAATGGTTCCCGTCCGGATCACCTCGCTCAGATTCGTTTCCCGCTCAAAAATAATCAGCGCCCCGGTTTTCTCCTCCGCCATGGCGGAAGCGGCTTTTACAACTTCCTCTACCATGATGCTGAGATCCGCCGTATTCTGGTTGCTCGCGGTAAACAGCTCTCGGATCGGACTTTTCCCGATGTTCTCCAAAATTCTTCGCAGCTCCGGCTGAAACAGCACAATCAGCATGACCGGCAGAACCTCGATGACCATTTTCAGCACGAAGGAAACGGTAGAGAGCCGCAGCAGATCGGAAACAAACGCAGCAAGAAGAATCAGAATAACGCCCTTGATCAGCTGGAAGGCTCTCGAATCGCGAAGCAGCGTAATCAGCAGATAAAACACATAGGAAATCATCAGGATATCGATGATAATCCTGAAAACGTCCCACACGCTTCGAATCCCGAAATATTCCACCAAAAAGGTCGTGATCCTGTCGAATTCCGACGACGCCAACCGCATAGATTCAACCCGCCTTTAAATATAATACACCAGATACTGTATCAAAAGAAACAGCGTCGTAGCCACCATCGATATGGCTAATACGAAGCATATGATCCTGATGATCATTTTATTAAAGTTTTGTCTTTTGTTATTCTTCTTTCCGCTCATCCGACCGCCGCACCTCCCGGCGTCCCGGGCGTATCCTGCACGGCCGCATCCTTCTGTTCAGAAGAATATTTGATTTCCACAGCGGCAACCGTGTAATTAAAGGATTTGATTTCTTCGTCCATTTTATTCGTAATCGCCTGCAGCGCCGCTTCCATCTGCGCTTTTACGCTGTTGCACATCTGCGTAACCTCCAGGCGCATGTCTCGTAAATGCTTGTTCTTATCCACAATATTGACGCGGAGGAGCTCCGATTTTTCCTCCAGTGCCCGCCGCTCCTGCTCGGCCTCCGTTTTGGCCCGTTCTACGATTTCCTTTGCCGCATTTTCCGCGTTGATCAGCGCGTCGGCAACCTTCGTTTTTTCATCCTGCAGAACGATATAGGAGGCGGAAAGCTGATTGTACTGCGCCAGCAGGCTGTTATAGCCGTCCGCGAGCTCTGCGTAGGCCTCTCCCAGCTTAATGATCTCATTCGCATTGGCCTCAATAATTTCGTTATAATGGCGGCTCAGCGCTTCCACGTATTCCGTAACATATTTTTTTCGATACTTCTTCAGAGGAACGTCAAATGTTTTCGGCTCGCATTTTCCTTCGGCCAGGATCGTCTCCCGGTCGAGGGGCTGCACCGGTTCAAGCGTCTTGATTGGAAACTGATTCTCCACGGTCCTTCCTCCTTGCGTAGTTGCCGAGCAGACTGCGCAGCTCTTCAATCGGGCGAAGCCCGATCAGACGCTGCTCTGTAATTCCGTCCACCAGAAGCGTCAGCGTAGGAACACTCGAGATCCGGAATTCTTTTACGGTTCTCGGACATTCCTCTACATTCACCGAGCCGAACGCAATCTGTCCGTCGTATTCCCCGGCCAGCCGTTCGAGCATCGGCGCAAGCGTTCTGCAGGGACCGCAGCTCGGCGCCCAGAAATCGACCAGCACCGGAACTCTGCTCTTCAGAACAAACGGATTAAAATTTTCGTCGCTGAAACGTATGATTTTATCGGAAGCCATCCATTCTCACCCGGAAAATTTCATGATTAGTCTCACCGATTTAGTATAAATCATACGCTCCGTTTCGTCAACCGGCTTTATGCTTTTGTTCTGCCTCAGCGGAAAGCAAAAAGGGCTTCCTCTGCCCTGCCGTTAAAATAATCCGCTGATGTTTCCGTTTTCATCGATATCGATCCGTTCGGCAGCGGGGGATTTCGGAAGGCCCGGCATTGTCATGACCGATCCCGTAAGCGCCACAATAAATCCGGCGCCGGCAGAAAGCCGCAGAGAACGCACCGTGATTTCAAAGTCCTCCGGAGCGCCCAGCTTTGCGGCGTCGTCGGAAAAGCTGTATTGCGTTTTCGCCACGCAGACCGGCAGATCCGCAAAGCCCGCTGCTTCAAGCTGTTTTTTCTGCTTTTGTGCTTCGGCCGTATATTGGAAGCCTTTACCGTGGTAAATTTTACGTACGATTGCATTCAGCTTATCGTCAAGCGGCGCGGAGTCTTCGTAACAGTATCGGAATGCGCCGCGCCCGGCCGGATCCTCGCAGAGCCGGACGACCTCGCGCGCCAAATCCATTGCGCCGTCTCCGCCGCCGGCCCATACGTCGGAAACCACGGCGCGCACGCCCATCGCCCTGCATTGCGTTTCGACAAGCGCAAGCTCCGCTTCGCTGTCCCGCAGAAAGCGATTTACCGCAACAACGCAGGGAAGTCCGAATACCTCTCTGATATTCGAAACGTGACGCAGCAGGTTCGGAATGCCGCGCGCAAGCGCAGAAAGATTCTCGGAATCGAGCGCGTCCTTTGGAACGCCTCCGTGCATTTTCAAGGCGCGTACGGTAGCGACGATAACGACTGCAGAGGGACGAAGGCCCGCAGAGCGGCATTTAATATCCAAAAATTTCTCCGCGCCCAGATCTGCGCCGAAGCCTGCCTCTGTGACGGCATATTCGCCAAGCTCCAGCGCCGTTTTGGTCGCGATGACCGAGTTGCAGCCGTGCGCGATATTTGCGAACGGACCGCCGTGGACAAGCGCCGGCGTTCCTTCCAGCGTCTGTACCAGATTCGGCTTCAGCGCATCCTTCAGAAGCGCCGCCATCGCGCCCTCCGCGTTCAGCATGGAAGCCGTCACCGGTTCCCCGTCATAGGTATAGCCGACGATCATTTTCCCGAGGCGCTCCTTCAGATCACGCAGAGAGGAAGAAAGACACAGCACCGCCATCACCTCAGACGCTACCGTGATGTCAAAGCCGTCCTCCCGCGGCACCCCGTTGACGCGGCCGCCCAAGCCGTCCGTAATATACCGCAGCTGGCGGTCATTCATATCGACGCAGCGTCTCCACGTAATCCTCCGCGGATCAATCCGCAGCGCGTTTCCCTGATAAATATGATTGTCCAGCATTGCCGCAAGCAAATTATTTGCGGCGCCGATCGCATGAAAATCTCCCGTAAAATGCAGGTTGATCTCCTCCATGGGAATAACCTGGGCGTATCCGCCTCCCGCAGCTCCTCCTTTTATTCCGAACACAGGGCCCAAAGACGGTTCCCGGAGCGCAACTATGGAACGCTTCCCAAGCTTGCGAAGTCCATCTGCCAGTCCGATGGTCGTCGTCGTTTTTCCTTCTCCGGCAGGCGTCGGCGTAATGGCAGTTACCAGCACAAGCTTTCCCCGCTCTGCCTCCGAACGCTCCGGCAGGGAAAACGAATCGATTTTTGCTTTATATTTTCCATAATGCTCCAGACAACCCTCCGGGATTCCCGCAGCCTGTGCGATTTCGGAGATCGGCCGGATCGGCGCCGACCTGGCGATTTCGATATCACTCTGATATGGCCTTTCGTTGTTTTCCATGGTTAAAACAGCTCTCTTTCTCTATAAAATCTTTTATTTTCCGCCCCGGATTCTGGCGGTCGCGCTTTTCAGGAGTCCCCAAACGAAAGGTTCTCTAAGGAGTATCAGCATCCCCGCATAGCTCCCGAAGAACGCTGCCGCCGAGCAGCAAAGGACGGGGAACGGAGCAAAAGGCAGGGAAACTTTTAAGAATATGCCCACGGCGGAAGCAAGCAGCAGGGAAAGCAGAATCTTTCCGATGCTGATTTCCCGGATGCGCGCCCGGATCTTCTCCCTCAAATACCAGCATTGAACAAGAAGCACCGTAAGCTCTGCCGCCAGCCCCGCAAAGGCCGTCCCCGCAGCTCCAAAAAACGGACAAAGCGAAACATTCAGCAGGATGTCCGCCGCGGCGCCCCAGACGATAGAGACAAGAACCTTCTTTTCCTGTCCCATCGGCGTCAGGATCTGGATTCCCGTAATATTTGATAATCCTACAAAAAGAACCGTAGGCATCAATAAAAACATGGGCAGCGCCGCTTTTTCATACGCCTCCCCGGATAAAAACAGAATGGACTCGCGTGCATAAATCATAAAATAAACGGTGATTGCACTTGCAAAAATGATTACGAAGTGAACCGTTATGAGTATGATTTTGCGAAATTCCTCCATGTTTTTTTTCTGAACATAGTGAGAAAGGCGCGGAAGCAGCACCGTGCCGATTGACGTCACAAGCGTAATTAAAATCGTTTTAATTTTGATTCCCGCGTTGTAATAGCCAACCTCCGTATCGTTCTGGATAAATTTCAGGAGAATCGTGTCCAGGTTCGTATAGACGCTCGTTGCTGCAGAAGACGCAAAAAAAATCATGATCGGCTTCCAATGCTGGCGGAAATCGTACTCGCCGCGCATCGGCTTCAAAGATACGAATTTTCTGATATTGATAAAGTTCAATACGTTGGATGCGCTCGTGGCAAACACAGTAATCCCGCCGTAAACGACATAATCCGCCGGCTCCTTGACAAGAAGAAACATTAAAACGATGGAAAGAATTTTAAAAACAAGCGAGCGCACGGTTATATATGCGTATTGCTCCAGCGCGCTGTAGAGCCAGCTCACGCCGACTACATTCAGGAGCATATTGATACTCATAACCGCATACAAAGTCTGTTCTTCCTGAAACTGGGGTACTGTAAAAAGCAGCAGCAGGAACACGGCGTAGGTGATCACCGTGGTCACCGTATTGATCAGCAGGAGCTCCTGCACCGTTTTCGAAAGCTTGCGAGCATCCTCCCGGACCTTTGCGCACGCCCGGATCCCGTAGGTCGGAATGCCCAGGGAAGCGATCATCGTCAAATACGTGATCACGGAAGTTGCGGCGGCAACCTTCCCGTTTCCCTCGACAAGAAGCACCCGCGTCACATACGGAAACGTAATCATCGGAAAAATGATCGAAGAAACGGTATAGATAAAATTCATGATCACATTGAACTGAACGGAACGGATTTTCATGATTTCCGGAGGACCTTCCCTCTCGCCCAGAGAATCGGACGGTAAAATCGAAAACGGAATTTCCTCAGGAGCCGAAGAGTAGGGCTCAGCGCGGAGGAGCGGAGATAAACGGCTGCATTGGTCCTTTTCAGATCCGAATCATATTTCTTGAATTTTTCCAGGATCTGCCTGTCGCCGTGCGGAAAGCTTTGAAAAATCATGGCCTGACTCACGGCCATCTGCGCCGTTCTTTCCGTAATATAGGCGGCCTTTGCGCGCTCCGCTCCTTCGGCTTGCTCATATTCGCGGGCAAATTCCGCCAGCCGCAGAGAAACGAGGGCGTGCTCGCCGACATGCTTCTGGAAGCCCAGCAGGCTTACGCTCTGCGCCTGCTGCGCAATTCGGTAGCGATAAACGTTTGCATCACAGAACGCCACGCTGCGGAGATACGGAACCTGAAACAGAATATACTCCACGTCGACATAAAAGCAATGCTCATCCAGCCGCCGCGGGTTATTCTTCAAAATTTCCGTTCGCAGCGTCATGCTGTGCAGCGCAAGAGGAAGGCTTTCTGCGAGCTCCGAAAACGGCATGTCCCGCCGCTCCGGAAAAAACCGGCTGTATTCAACAGGCGTCATTTCTCCCGTTGTATCGTTTACCTCGCAGTAATTGGAAACGATGCAGTCGGCATCGGAGGCTTCAAGAAAATCCGTCAGCTTTTCGAAAGCCTCTGAATCCACCCAGTCGTCTCCATCCACGACTTTGAAATATTTTCCGCACGCGGCCTCCGCTCCGCGATTGATGGTAGAGCCGTGTCCGCCGTTTTCTTTTGAAATGGTCCGGAATACGCCGGGATATTTTTCCTCGTAAGAACGTGCGATTTCCGCAGTCCGGTCGCTCGAGCCGTCGTCGACCGTTATGATTTCCACTCTGCCGGACATTTTATCAAAAATAAACGACGAAAGCGTTTTCTCCAGGAATCGTTCTACGTTATACGCCGGAACAACCACAGTCAGAATCAACGCAATACCCCCTTTATTTTACCCAAAAAAACAATCAGCCGATAATGTCTCCCATTCAGGAGCCGGAATTTAATGCGTTCCCGTTTCGTGAAAAGAACCGGAATCCATGGATTTTTTTTATAATCGGGATATTCGCGGCGAATATATTCCCGGAATTTTTTCAAATATGCGCTCCTGGGATCCTCTGCGAGCGTTTCAATCGAAAGCATAAAATAAATATGATAAATTGCAAGAAACTCCAGATTTTTCCTGAGCGCGCCGGCCAGGCCTTTTTCAGCGTAATACGCTCTGACGCTGTCCACCGCAAAAACCCGGTCCCGGTAGCGCCGCTCGGGATCCGGGAACGCCATGCGCATGATGGAGCCCTTATGATTTACATAATAATACAGGGTTTCCGGCAGGTAAACGGCCGAAGCGCTGAAAAACAGCTTGGGCGTCGTCGCCAGATCCTCATAAAGGCGGCCCTCCGGGAAGCATGCTTCTGCACGTTCCAAAAGAGCCTTTCGGTACAGCTTGTTGCAGGAGGACGGAGAAACATTTATGAGCTCCGGCGTCGTTTTCAGTGTCAGCAGGCGGTCCGGCTCCAGTCCGGCGTGATATTGGAACAATCTGCTTCCCGTCTCGTCAACAAAATCATAATCAAAAATTACAAGATCTGCCTGATAGCGTTTTGCGGCCGCCAGGCTTTTTCCCAGAAAAGCCTCAGACACGTAATCGTCGCTGTCGATAAAGCACACATACGTTCCCCTTGCGTTTGCAAGCCCCGCGTTCCGCGCGGCCGAAAGTCCCGCATTGCTCTGGTGCAGCGCAAAAACCCTCTCGTCCTCCGCCGCATACCGGTCGCAGAGCGCGCCGCTTCCGTCCGTGCTGCCATCGTCAACCAGAATCACCTCGAAATCCTGCATTTTCTGAGAAAGCACGGAAGCCATACATTTTTCGAAATATTTTATGACGTTATAAACAGGAATAATGATACTGACCTCAGGCAAGCGCTTCCCGCTCCTCTCCAGAATAATAAAATACAAGGCAGCCCAGAATATTCCAGAACAAAAAGGACGCTCCCGAGTTCAGATAGACGATATCGCCCACAAACAGCATCGACGCGCCCAGAGCGACCAGAACCGCAAGCAAAGCCGCATTTCGGACGCTCGTACGGCCGTATTCCTCCTTCTTTGGTTTCAAATATCCTTTTAAAAGCAAAACGACGCAGAGCACAGTAAAAATCATAAAAATGACAAAGCCAACGATCCCCTGTCCCATGAGCACGTTCAGGAACGCGTTATGCAGGCTGTCAAAGATCCCGGCATCGTTATTAATCAGATAGGTCGTCGGAAGCTGCTCCTGCGCAAATGCCACTGCATTGAAAATAGAAACGCCGAAAATGGGCTTCATTCTGTAAATTTCCAGACCGCTTTTCCAGAGGTCAAATCTCCGGTTGCTGACGTCGCTCTCGATATCCTGCTCCCGCCCGATCGCAGGCTCCTGCGGCGTCTGCGGCATTTCTTCCCCCGGCTCCGTAATATTGGAAGAAGCAAGCTCAATCACTTTATTATACGTATATGTGACACCCTTCGGAACGATCAGAAGCACACACAGAATGCAAATCGCCGTAACGCAGGACACCGTCTGACGGACAAGACGGCTCCGGTCCAGCTTCGGCAGCTTCACCAGTCTCAGATAAGCGTAGCACGCACCCGCCGCCGCAAGACAGACAAGACCGGTGCGGGAATCGGAAAAGGCAATGTACAGCAGCTGGATCAGCGTATTGATTCCAAAGAAAATTTTCACAAACACGCCTTTCCGGCATTTAACCAAATAAAGCGCCAGAAAAATTGCAGCAACCGCAAGCACAGCCGCATAATTCGGATCCGTATATACGCCCCAGAGACGGCCCCATACGAGTCCCGCCAGTTTGATAGGCTGCCGTTCGAAATTGAGTTCCGTATAATTCAAAAACAGCAGCACCAGGCTGGCGGCGGAGCAGCAGAACTGATAGACGCAGAAAATCCACGAAATGACACGGAATTCCCTCTGGGACTTCTCGCACGGACGCGCCGGATCCTTCAGAAATAAAATGAAATACTGAAACGTCATCCACACCATCGCCTGAATCGGCTCCAGAAAACCGTACCGCAGATTCAAAAGCAGCGAAAGCAGATAGCTGGCCAGAAAGGCGACAAGAATCCATATGTATTTCATTTTAATAAAACGCTTAAAATGGATCAGACGGTAAACCAGAACGATTCCGCCCAGCGCGACGGAAAGCGCGACAAAAACGGTTTTCAGATACGGTACGTCCAGCGCAAACGTGTTAAAAGAAATCAGAACTAATGCCAGATATACGATTTTAAACAGGAATCCGGACGTAAAGCCTTCGAAAATCCCTCGGATTTTATTGTTTTCTTTCATGATTCTCCTTCCAAGCCCGATCTCTGGTGTGAAAGCAGGAAGCGTTCCACTTCTCTCACCGTTTCATTGATATCATAACCGTTTTCCGCTATGATCTTGCAGTAACGGGCTCTGTCATTATTTGTATGTCCCTCCGCAAGGGCGCAGACCTCTTCTGCCCAGCGCTGCGCAGGCTCTGTAAGGCTCCGATAAGCTACGAGATCCGTTACGGAAACCTCCCTCGTAATCGTATCCGCAAGCAGACACGGCAGGCCGCATGCCTGCGCTTCCACTGCGACAATGGGAAAGCCTTCGTATAAAGAAGGTAACAATAATACATCAAACGCCTGGAAAATGCAATGCAGATCATCCCGGTATCCCGCAAAAATCACTTTGTCCGCGATGCCCAATTCCGCAGCCTTCTGCTTAGCCGCCTGAAGCAGTTCCCCCTCGCCTGCCAGAAAGAGACGGTAATCGTCCGATTTCCGAATCACTGCCGCAAAAATTTCCAATAAAAAGGCATGGTTTTTCGCCGCGCAGAAGCGGCCCGCGTGCCCGATTACTTTCTGAGCTCCAAGAGAAAACGCCTCTCTGACACGGGCTCGCTCCGCCGAATCAAAGCGGAAGCGCTGCGTATCCACCCCGTTTCTCACAATCGTTACGGGGCAGTCCGCGCCGAACAGCCATTTGCCCGCGGCCCGAGAGCAGGCGAAGCAAAAGTCCGTACACGCCAGAAAACGCTTTCGGTGACTCCGATGCAGGAAAACATGCAGCGCATGAATCAGTCCGCGCCGGCTGTCAAAATGCGTTCCGTGGCTGTGACTGATGATTTTTGCTTTTGTATACTTTCTGGCATAGATGTGGCCCATGCAATTGCTGGCCGAGCTTGTATGAATCCAGATGTAATCATATTCGCTGTGCGCTCGAAAAAACGCCTTCAGTTCCCGCCTGCACCGGAGCGGATTTTCGCCGCGCCGCGTGACATGATAGACGCTGCTGCCGGCAGCCAGGAGCTCTTCTTCATAGGCGCATTTGCGGCAGTAGCATAAAAAATCGCAGTGAATCTCGCTCTTGTCCAGGCGGCGGAAGATCTGGATGACGAGCTGCTCGATTCCGCCTTTTACATCCATCATTCCGACAATCAAGATATTCAGCATCTTTAATGTAAATCCTTTCTTGTTTGATCCGTTAATTCTTCTGCTTCAGGCGGGCAAATACGATCGGCATTTTATTCTTGACGACGTATACCACACGTCCGCAGAACAGAGAAAGTCCGACGCGTTTTTTCCGAAACAAAGGCGCGAACACCCTCAAAAGCCTGTTTTCCGGCGCCCAGTCCGCACAAAGCGCAGCATACATCTCAGAGGAGAACTGCGCTTGGAGCCAGGCCCTCCGCGCCGCGTGATCCATTCCCGCGCGCGGATCACAGTTTCGCTGAAGCGCTGATACAGTATATCGAATATAGAGATTACCCAAAATTTTTCGAACCTCCGCAGTGCATAAATTCCAGGAAAGATACTGTTCATAGATCATCCGGACGCGCAGCATCTGCAGCTCATAATAATCCGGAACGAACCTGGAGGTCACGCTGCTCTCAAGCCGCTTGCCGTAATGATACGGCGCCATTGCCAAAAGATACGCACTTGGCGCTTCCGTAAAATATCGAATATTGAATACGGTATCTTCATTCAGCGTTAAATTTTCAAAGCACAGGCCCGTCTGGCGGATTCTGGCAAGGTCGTACAGTTTATTGGAGGCATAGCCGTACAGCGTTCGTTCTTCAAGATGGATGATTTCTTTCCGAAGCTCCGTTTGGTCGGAAAGAAGCCTGTTTTGCTCAGGAGCAATGCATTTTGTATATTTCAGCTTGCCCTTCTGATCATAATATTCCTCCACCATCCCGTAAATGACGGCGCTGACACCGTATTCCTTTGCCGCGGCAGCGGCTCTTTCAAACAGATCTGGATCGATCGTATCATCCGAATCCATAAAGCAGACATAGGTGCCGCGCGCATGCTGCAGCGCCATGTTTCTGGCGTTGCTCGGACCGCCGTTTTTTTCCAGATGGAGCACGCGGATTTTCTCCGGAGCGTTCCGCGCAAATTCGTCGCAGATGGCGCCGCTGCCGTCGGGAGAGCAGTCGTCCACCAAAAGCAGCTCGAAATCAGAAAAGGTCTGAGCCAGCACGCTGTCGATCGCTGCGCGGAGATATTTTTCCGCATTGTATACCGGCATGATAAGGGTTATAAAGGGCGCGCGCCCTGCTTCCTGTGCCATTCCTTCCTCTCCTTCAGCGATTTGCCTTCAATTTTGCAAATGTTTTGACATGCCTTCGTTTGACGGCGGAAATAAAAATGCCTTCGGCATAACAGAGCGTCACGTTTTTCCATTTTACTGGAAGAAGCATCAGCCGCATATAGGCCGATTTAGGACGCGCGTGGGAGAGCGCCTCTGAAACGCGCGGATTTTCGAGGATCCTGCGAATTTCTGCTTTTCGTTCCTTCGAAGAAAGCGTACAATTTGGATTTGTTACATTTTCAATGCAGCCAACGATGCGTTCTGCGTAGCGCCGGAAGACCATTTCCATGCTTGCGGCGCGGGCGGCGTCATTCCGGATGTTCCAGTACCGATAAAGGTCCAACATCCAGTCGTGTTCTTCTTCCCGTTTTTCATACAGATTGCTTCTATATTTTGCCGTTTCGCTCTCGGCTCTGGCACGCATAAAGTGATAGTAGGCTTTGGAAGAAACCACGACGCTTTCAACCTCCCTTACAACAGAAAGATTAAACGGGAAATCGTCCATCCAGGTTTCGGGGAAGCGCAGCCCGTTCTCCTGAAGATATGAGGAACGGTAGAGCTTATTCCACGGCGTATAAAGAAGATTCCGGTCGAAAAGCGTGTATGCGCTTTCCCGAAAGGCCTCCTGCGTTTCGTAAACGGCGTCCTCCGCCGTTTGGAGCTGCGTATATTTTTCCGTATCGCCGTCGCCGTAATACGTATCGATATAATAACCCGTTACAACGAGCTGCGCGCCGTGTTCCTCCGCCAGACGGTACATGTCTTCGAGCATGGACGGTTCCGCCCAATCATCGGAATCCATAAAATAAAAATATTTTCCCCTTGCGATATCAATCGCGCGGTTCCGCGCGCTCGGCGCGCCTCCGTTTTCTTTGTGAATGACCTGGATTCTGCTGTCCTTTGCAGCATACTCGTCACAGATTTCACCGCTTCTGTCAGGAGTTCCGTCGTCTACGATAATGAATTCGAAATCGCTCATCGTTTGGGAAAGAATGCTCTCGATTGCTTTCCCCACGTATTTTTCCACTTTATATACCGGCATGATCACGCTGATGCCGGGTTCCCGCACCGCTTCCATCAAAGTCCCTCCGCCGCCGCGGCGTCCAGTGCGGACGCTATGACCTTGTCCATATCGTAATATTTGTATTCGGCGAGCCGTCCTCCGAAGATCACATCCGGCTCCTGCGCCGCCGCCTCCGCGTACTTTTGGTATAGCTCCTGATTTTTCGCATCGTTGACGGGATAGTACGGTTCCTTCCCAGGAGCCCAGTCCGCCGGATATTCTTTGGTAATCACCGTCCCCGGCTGCGTGCCAAAGGCAAAATGCTTATGCTCGATAATCCGCGTATACGGCGTCTGGCGATCGGTAAAATTCATTACCGCAACACCCTGGTAATTTTCCTCATCCAGGGCCTCCGTTTCAAATCTCAGACTTCGGTATTCCAGCGCGCCGAACCGATAATCGAAATAGGAGTCGATCGTACCGGTATACACTGTTTTTTCGGCAAGGCTTTTATAATACGCGCGATTTTCCGGCGTAACGTTGAAATCCACGCGGAGCCGGACCTCCGCGCCGTCCAGCAGCTTGTCCGTGATTCGGTTGTATCCGCCCTCCGGGATTCCCTGGAACGGATCGTTAAAATAATTGTTATCATACGTAAAGCGGACCGGAAGCCTTTTGATGATGAAGGCAGGCAGATCTTTACAATCCCTGCCCCACTGTTTTTCGGTATAGCCTTTAACGAGCTTCTCGTACAGATCTGTTCCGACGAGACGAATCGCCTGTTCCTCGAGATTCGACGGTTCCCCGCTCACCGCAGTCCGTTGCTCTGCGATTTTTCGCTGCGCCTCCGCAGGCGTAACAACACCCCACAATTTGTTAAAAGTGTTCATGTTAAACGGCATATTGTAAAGCTCGCCATGATAATTCGCAATAGGGGAATTTGTGTATCTGTTAAATTCGCATAGATCGTTTACGTAATTCCATACCCTGCGGCTGTTCGTATGAAAAATGTGCGCACCGTATTTGTGTACCGTGATGCCGTTGATTTCTTCACAATATATATTTCCTCCGGTATGATCGCGCTTTTCGATTACCAGGCACTTTTTCCCTTTTTTGGACGCTTCGTGCGCAAAAACCGCTCCGAACAGACCGCTGCCCACGATCAGATAATCATATTCCCGCATAACAGACTCCTTCAGCATTTTGTACGTAGCAAAGTTTACCATAGATCCCTTGAAAATGGAATACTGCCTGTCCGTATTATAACCTCATTTTGATTTTATATAAAAATCCGCAAAAAATCACCAGATTTTTCTTGTATGGATCAATTCCCGGAAGCGCAGAATAACGACGTAAATATCAAAGGATATTTCATTGATTTGAGGTGTTAAAATTGAAAAATAAATCCATAAATAGAGAAAAACCCAAACGCGATCTGACGTATCTCGCGGCCGTATTCGCCTCGGCGCTCGTGCTGTCGCTCTCTGCGGTCGGGCTGTATCGTTTGAATATCAAAACCGCTGTTGCTTCCGAATATGCGGCGGAAGGGATTGCAGAGGTATTGTCCAAACGCGGCTCCACGGGTACGGAAGTTATTAATATTCAGAAAAAGCTGAAAAATTGGGGATATTATACCGGTTCTGTCGACGGCATCTACGGAAAATTGACGGAGGAGGCCGTCCGGTATTTTCAAAGGACGAACGGCCTGACCGTCGACGGGATTGCAGGGAAAAACACGCTTGCCGCAATGGGCATTGCAAGCACTTCGAGTTCCTCCTCTTCCAGCTCTTCCAGCGATCTGAACCTTCTGGCAAGGGCGATCTACGGAGAGGCCCGGGGAGAACCGTATGCCGGCCAGGTCGCAGTAGGCGCTGTTATTCTGAACCGTGTCCGCGACTCTCGCTTCCCGAAAACCGTAGCGGGCGTGGTGTATCAGGCCGGTGCGTTCGACGTCGTATCCGACGGTCAGATCAATCTGACGCCGGATTCCACGGCATATCAGGCTGCCCAGGATGCAATGAACGGCTGGGATCCGACGTATGGCTGCCTGTATTATTACAATCCCAGAACTGCAACCAACCAATGGATCAAATCCCTGCCGATCTCTGTCACAATCGGAAATCACGTATTCTGCAAAGGAACCTGATTGCTCCCGACAAGCTCATTTTAATGATGGAACAGACGGATTCCGGTGAAGCACATCACCATTCCGTATTGATTACACGTTTCGATCACATGATCGTCTCGAATGGAGCCGCCCGGCTCCGCTACATATCGGACGCCGCTTCTGTGGGCCCGTTCTATATTGTCTCCAAACGGGAAGAACGCATCCGAGCCAAGCGCCACATTCGAGTTCTGCGCCAGCCACGCGCGCTTTTCTTCCTGCGTGAATACCTCCGGACGGACTTTGAAAATATTCTGCCACTTGCCCTCGGCAAGCACATCCATATAATCCTCTCCAATATACAAATCGATGGCGTTGTCCCGGTCGGCGCGTTTAATATGATCCACAAACCGGAGTTCGAGCACCTGGGGCGACTGCCGCAGGAACCAGTTATCCGCCTTGCTGCCCGCCAGACGCGTGCAGTGAATGCGGGACTGCTGCCCCGCGCCGATCCCGATTGCCTGTCCGCCCTTCACATAGCATACGGAATTGGACTGCGTATATTTTAAGGTAATCAGCGCGATTGTCAGATCGGTTTTCGCGTTTTCCGGAAGCTCCCGGTTTTTCGTCACGATATTTGAAAAAAGTGAGTCGTCGATTTTCAGCTCGTTCCGGCCCTGTTCAAACGTAATGCCGAACACATCCTTCTGCTCGACCGGCGCAGGAGCATAATTCGGATCGATCTCAAGAACGGTATAAGCGCCGTTCTTCTTTTCCTTCAGAATCGCAAGCGCTTCGGGTTCATAGCCCGGCGCAATTACGCCGTCAGAGACCTCCCGCCGGATCAGCGTCGCCGTCTCTTTGTCGCATGGATCGGACAGGGAAATAAAATCACCGAAGGAAGACATGCGGTCCGCGCCTCTCGCCCGCGCGTAAGCATTGGCAAGCGGCGTAAAATCCATATTCAAATCATCCGCCCAATAAATTTTCCGTTCGATGTCAGAGAGCGGAAGTCCGATTGCAGCTCCCGCCGGAGAAACATGCTTAAAGGACGTCGCCGCAGCAATTCCTGTGGCCTGCTTCAGCTCCTTTACGAGCTGCCAGCCGTTTAAAGCGTCCAATAAATTGATATAGCCCGGTCGTCCGGACAAGACTTTGACCGGCAGTTCTCCTCCGTTTTTCATAAAAATCCGCGACGGCTTCTGATTCGGATTACAGCCGTATTTCAGTTCCAGCTCTTTCATAACGCGCCCTCCTAGCAGTTCTTATTGACAATGCGGGTTTCGTAGCCTCCCGTTAGAATATCGATATACCGCACAAATAAAGACACTTTATTTTCTTCGTTTAGACTGCTCCAAAGCATTGCGGTGAAATCGTCGATTGTCCCTTCGATCCGGACCGGCTTCGGCTCGCCTTCGAAGCTCGGAAGCGGATCGCCGTCCCCCCGATATGTGTGGATCAGTCTCCCGGCACCGGGCGCAGGATTTTCATAAGCGAACGTGTAGCGGCAGCAGCTCTCCGGATTTCCGCAGTTTGTTTTAAGGATCGACATTGCAAAATTATATTTTCCGTCCCCTACATGCAGAATTCCTGAAATTCTCGGCGTATAATTCGGCGCGTCCGGCTCAAATTCTCTCGTGCGCAGCGCCTGTTCAAAGGTCTGCTGCCGATCCATCAGTTCATAGATCGTATCGGTCTGGTCTCCGTTTGTTACGATGGTTTTATTGCCCATCACGCGAACCGGCGCATAAATGATCAGGCTCGGGTCGCTCAGCTTCGAGGGATCAAACGCCTGTGTACGGATTCCCTCTCCGTCCTCCACAAAAATACGATTTCTGCTGTTGACGCTCCTGCCCATAATGAAATAAGCGGCAACGGCATTCTTTCCGTCTTCCGACCTTCCGATCACGATGCCTCTTCCGGGATATGAATTTTCTTTCAGCTCCCGTTCCAACGAATCTCTCATTTCCTGATCCTCCTTTATATTTTTCCGTTTATAATGCGCTCGACTGCCTGCCTTGTAAGCTCCGTGCTGCCGAAGCCGGTCAGGCGGAAATATCCTTCTCCGCTTGGTCCGAAGCCGCAGCCAGGCGTTCCCACAATGCCAAGCGTTTCTAGCAGGTAATCAAAGAACTGCCACGAGCTCATGCCGTCGGGCGTCTTGAGCCAGACGTACGGGGCGTTGACGCCGCCCCACACACGGTAGCCGGCTTTCTGCAGGCCCTCGCGAATCAGACGCGCGTTGTTGAGATAATACGCAACAAGCCGCTGCGTCTGCTGTTTTCCCTCCGGCGAATAAACGGCGGCGGCGGCTCTCTGGATCACGTACGGAACGCCGTTGAACTTCGTCGTCTGACGCCTGTTCCAGAGCGAATGAAGCTGCGTTCCGTCTACGCAAAGCCGCTTCGGTACGACCGTAAAGGCGCACCGCGTTCCCGTAAATCCGGCGTTCTTCGAAAAGCTTCGGAACTCAATGGCGCACCGGTCCGCTCCCTCGATCTCGTAAATGCTGTGCGGAAGGCCGGGCTCCGTAATATATGCCTCATATGCGGCATCGTAAAGAATCACGGCGCCGTTTGCAAGCGCGTAATCCACCCAGCGTCCGAGCGCTTCCTTCGAAATCATCGTTCCGGTCGGATTATTCGGATAGCACAGATAAATCAGATCGGGCGCCGGATCCCCGGAAGGAAGCTCCGGTATGAAATGATTTTCGGCTGTACCCGGCATATAGATCAGATTGGTCCACTTTCCCGACGCGGCAAGATACTCTCCCGCGCGGCCCGCCATAGCGTTTGTGTCCACGTATACGGGGTAAACCGGATCGCATACCGCAACACGATTCTCTACCGAAAAAATATCACCGATGTTGCCTGTATCGCTTTTTGACCCGTCGCTGATAAAAATCTCGTCCGCTTCTATTGCGATCCCGCGCGCTTTATAATCGTTTTCCGCAATCAGCTCCCGCAGAAACGCATATCCCTGCTCCGGCCCGTAGCCGCGGAACGTCTCCGCCGCGCCCATTTCATCCGCAGCCTTATGCAGCGCATCGATCACAGCAGGCGGAAGCGGCTGTGTAACATCGCCGATGCCGAGCCTGATAATCGGTTTTTCCGGGTGGGCGGCGGTATACGCGCCGACCTTCTTTGCGATATCGCTGAACAGATAGCTCCCCGGCAGTTTTAAATAATTTGCATTGATTTTAACCACAATATCCGATCCTCCCGTTTCTTTTCATATTATAACCGCAGATCTTTAATTTCAAAAACATAAGACGCCGGGCCCTCCATAAACGCCGGACCGTCCTTTCCGTCCCAAGCAATGCGAAGGTCCCCGCCCTTCAAATGAACCGTAATTTCTCCCGCCTCGCAGCGACCGTCGAGAATCGAAGCAACAGCAGAAGCTACCGCTCCTGTCCCACAGGCAAAGGTTTCTCCGGAGCCGCGTTCCCAAACGCGCATTTTGATCGTATGCGCGTCGATACACTGTACAAACTCTACGTTTGTCCGATCCGGGAAAAGCTCATGATGCTCGATCAGGGGCCCGATCTGCTCGAGCGCCACGCGGTCCGTGTCCTCTACAAATTCCACCGCATGGGGATTTCCGACAGAAACCAGCGTCAGCCGATGCTGCTCGGCTCCGATTTTTAATACGGCATGTGAATCGCTTCTCCCCGCAATGCCGGGGCTTTCCGGCTTTCCCATATCGACTCTTGCGCCCGTGCAGGTCCCGTTTTCGATCAGAAGCCGGAGCCGCTTTACGCTTCCTCCCGATTCGATCGCAACAGTATCCCCTCGGACATAGCCGTTATCGTATAAATATTTTCCCACGCAGCGGATTCCGTTGCCGCACATCCGGGCATAAGAGCCGTCTGCGTTATATACCCGCATTTCGTAATCCGCCCGTTCCGATGGACAAATCAAAATGAGTCCGTCCGATCCGACGCCGAAATGGCGGTCTGATATCCGAACGGCAAGCTCGGCGGGGTTTTCCATTTTTTCTTTGATGCAGTCTGCAAAAACGTAGTCGTTTCCGATGCCGTGCATTTTTACCAGTCTCATACACTCACTCCGCTCCTTGCTGTGTGAATCAAGGTAAATTTTAACACACCGCGCCTGCAAGCGCAACAAATGCGCGCGGAGCCGGCCCGTCTACTTCAGACCGATCGCTCTGCACCGAACCGCAACGCGCGCCTGCCCGCCATAGGTGCAGGTAAAAAGCGTTAAATTCCATTCGTCGCTCAGCAGCTCTTCAATCGCGGTCGGTTCGAGGATTTCGGTTTCCGCGATTTCGTAGGAAAATACGTTTCCCTCCACATCGGTGAATTTTACCTGTGCGCCGGGTTCAAGACTCTCAAGCAGACCGAAATGGGTGCGGTAATTATGTGCGGCGATCACCAAATTGCCTGTATAAGTGGAGCCGCTGTAACGGCACGGAGCAATTTTCAGCTTCGGATAGCTCCATTTGCTCATCACCGGCAGGGACAGCGCAAGCGCCGGAATTTCCAAAATGCCGATATAGCCATTCCCCTCTATTTCTGCTTCAGGCATTTCCTTGTTCGGATTTAAAATATAATCTGGACTTTCCAGGGGGGCCGATGGCGCAGAAGGCGCTGCGCCGTCGGGATCCGGCTCGGGCGGTTGAGCTTCCGCGCCCGAATTTCTGTCTGGCGCAGAAGACGCCTCCGGACTCTGTATTTGCTGCTGCAGCTGCTTAAGCACATTATGCGCCTCATCCCCGGCGCGCCGTTCCTCAAATAGATTATAGGCGATCAAAAGAAGGGCTGCCGCAAACAACAGCAGCCCTAAGGCGATGAGGACGGTTCCGCCCCTTTTACTCTTATTCATCATCCTGCTCACCGCGCCGGCTCCGGATCAGACAGCCTGTCGCCAGAAGGAACAGGCCGCCGCAGACAAGCAGCGGTACCGGCCACCAAAGCATTCCCGTCTGCGGCGCCGTCGGCGGCGTGCTCGGCGGAGGGGAAGACGGACCGGCGGAATAGGTATTAGTCATCACAAAGACGGTTCCCTCCTGTGCCACAGAAACCGTATACCCCGCGGGAGTCTCGGCTTCTGCGACCTGCCATTTGGAATCGGCGGTTAAGCTTTCCCATGTATGTTCCCAATTGTTTTCCGCATGCAAAGTCACAGTATCCACAACCGTACCGTTTTCCAAGAGCTGTACAGAAATCTCCTTCGGACGATTTTTTTCATTCCCGTCATCCTCCCAGATTTTCAGGACGCTGCGCTGAACGCGATCCGAAGAAGAATCCTCGCTTTCAAATTTACAGGAAACCTCAACATTATAATTCCACTCATTTTCTTGTGTAAGAACGGGAAGCGTTACAAGCATCGGCTCCGGCGTATAAGTTTTTCCCCCCGCGACATACCGGTCTCCCCTTATCAGATACAGGCCGGCAGCTAAGCCCGTGAATTCTGCCTGTCCGTCCCGGCCGGTTCTTTTCGTTTGGAGCGGCGGCAGGCCGTCTCGCGCAGCATATGCGTCCAGGGTTTGCGCCAGGGCTCTCCAGCCGGAGCTGTCCAGTCCCTCCAGAACGACGGGATAATCCTGAAAAACGCCCGACAAGGTATAGCCGCCTGTTTCCGATCCGCCGGCTACGCGATAGATACGAAATTCCACGTTAGAAAAGCCTTCCCCGTCTTTTCCGAAAAAAACAGTCAGGGACGCGGTCGCTTCCGTATCAATCTTCTCATCGGCAAACACAGCCGCAGTGCCGCAGGCCATGCAGGCCAGAAAAGAAAGCAACGCTGCCGTAATGCGCTTCCAGAGTTTATTTTTTTCATCTCTGCTCATCCCTTCTCCATCCCCTTATTTTCTTTTATTAAACGGATTAAACAGCGTCCAAAGCAAAAGGCTCAGCAGCACCGGAGCTGCAAGAATCGGAGCCGCCAGTCTGGGATCAAGCTGTATGGCATCCGCCGTGATGCGGACGGAGCCTGCGGCCTCCTGATTCTCGATACGATGCCCCCGTACCAGAAGACGGTGGGAGTTGATCCCGTAAGGAGTGCAGGTCATCAGCGTGCAAAGATCCTTTCCTGCCTCAATGCTCAGCAGGGATACATCCTCCGGTTCTACAATGCGGATTTGATCTACTTCATAGGTCAGCGTTTCATCCAGCACCCGAAGGGTAAAGAGATCACCCTCTGTCAGCTGGTCCAGATCCGTGAACAGCTTTGCGGACGGGAGGCCTCTGTGTCCGGAGATCACGCAGTGAGTTCCGGTGCCGCCGACCGGGAGAGAGGAGCCCTCGATATGGCCGATCGCAATCTGAAGGATCTCCTCATCCGTCCCATGATAGATTGGCAGGGAAACATTTATACAGGGGATTTCAAGATATCCCATGATCCCCTTACCCGATACATCCAGCAGCTGTTTGTAGGCACTGTTCTCTTCCTCATTGGGCTGGAAGCGTGTTTGATCCTCTTGCAGCGCGGTGTTATAGGCCTGCGCCGCCTCCCGCCATTCTTCGTAGGATGCATCGTCTAATTCTGCCACGGCTTCTACATAGGTCGCAATCGCCCGAGATTGGTGGAACGAATTCCAATAATCGCTGACAAGCGGATACAGCAGTAAAGACAGCCCTCCGAGCAGGACGAGAAGCAGAAGGATGGAAATCATTTTGTTCCTCTTGGCGTGTTCATTCTTCATGCGGCTTCCTTACCGCTGCGGCGGGGAAGAAAAGCCCTTCTCCGCCGCAGCGATCTGTAAAAGCGTTATTTATTTTCGCTTTTCACACGCTTCCTGACCACCAGCAGGATTCCTGCGCCGACAGCCAGGACACCGCCTGCCGCAAAGAAAAACGTCGTGCCGATTCCGCCCGTTTCGGGCAGCGTGGTGCCGGAAAAGTTTGCGAGGGGGACAGTAACCGTACCGCCTCCAAGCATCGTGCAGTGCATAGGATTCTCGGCGTCGTCATTTACAATGGCGTACAGATCAGTCAGGATCTGATCCTGATTGCTTCCATAGAAATTCACGTGCTGGAGTACGCTGGTAATCGAAACCTTAACCGGAGCTTTTAGCATATTGTAGCCGGCAGGCGCCTCGATCTCCAAAAGGTAGTATTCGTCATCGTCAAGCCCGGAGATTCTGACAATGCCGATACTGGAAGAAGTCAGGACCACATCCCGGCCGGCATCCGCATACATGTTGTTCCACTCTTCAAGTGTCACGTCTGCATAGCTTTCAGCGTTCCCTGGGAGGTCAACCCACTCTATAAAGGTCCCGCCAAATGCAACAAGGGCCGCCTTATTTTGTGTACTGTTCAGCAAAACAAACTTAGCCCCTGCCAAACGAGCTTCCTTTTCATAGGAATCAAAATTGCCGTCGTACTTCAGGCCGTTCAGCGTGTAAGTAAATACAACAACGTACTGTTTTTCGGTCCTGCCAAAGCCTTCGCCGTTAGGGTTATTGGAAAACTCCAGATAAACCTCGTTAGGATTCCCTTCTTTTTGACCGGTTTTCGCGTTTTCGTTCAGCTCGGCGGTGTAAGCTACTACAATATGAGTGTAGTCTGCAACATCAGGAACGGTTTTCAGGTTTGAAAAGCTGACGGTAAACGTCTCTCCATTGCCGGGATCCGTGTTTACGGTATAGTACCGATTTCCCTCATTATTTAAAGGCGTCAGCGCATCTAACTCAGCATTCAGGTCATCAACCAGATAGACCTCAAAGGAATTTCCATGTAAGGTCAGTCCGGCGGACTGGGTGTCATGGAAGCGGTAAGTATAGGAGTCATAGTCCGTCATATCAGGGATGGATCCGATAAGCTTAAAAGGAATCACATCGCCGATGGTATGGTCGGCCGCTTCGTAATAGCCGTTTCCGTATCCGCTGCTGCTATCGGCATCGTCATCCTCCCAAACCTTCTTCTCAAGGGTAGGGATATCAGTATCCTTGGGCTGCATGGTTACATTGCCCAGCACCTGGAGGATGTAAGCAGTATAGGAGGAGCCGGCGCCTTCTAAGCTGTCTTCCTGATCCATCACAAGATAGTAACCGGCATCCAGACCGGAGATGACATAGCTGCCGTCTCCTGCCGTGCTTTCAGCCTTTGTTCCGGTAAGGTAGTTTTCAGCGATGTCCGCAAACGCCTCTGCGTCGGCAGATGTAGCTCCAATAGATTCCGCCGCTTCTGCAGCGGTCGCGCAGCTGCCATATTTCTCAGCATCTGCCGCCTGCAGTGCAGTCAGCAGCGCTTCTCCATTTACGCCAGTACCCCAGGTGATGTCGGACAAAATCACATTTCCTTCATCATCGGTTGACAAACGGCCGGCGAAAATCTGGTATGCCTCGTAGATATGGCCCGATGCCTCATTTTCAATAGTGATGGAATAAGTTCCTTCCTGCGCAAACACCGGCACGGCCGTTATCAAAGCCAGGAACAGGGACAGCAGCAGGACTGCTGCTTTTTTTGTGTTTTTCATAACATGTATCTCCTTTCGATGTTAATTTGGTGTATCAACGCCTCGTTGTCTTTATCCCGGCGCTTTTGGTATGCAGATTTTTCGCAGTATCTGTTTCACGGCAGAACCTTCCTTCCCCCTCATGCTATGGTTCCGAACGCACGGAAAGGCCATATACGGAAAATAAGCTTTCCTACGATCTGTTCCTCTGCAGCGCATCCCACAGCAATGCTTCTTGAATCACTGGAAACGGTTCGGTTGTCTCCCATGACAAAATACCTTCCGTCCGGAACCTGATACGGCAGCTCTATGCTGCATTCCCCTAAAGTCTTTTCCGTCAGATAGGGCTCTTCCAGCGGTACGCCATCAATCAGTACGCCGCCTTCGCTGTCAATGTCAATCCATTCTCCCGGCAAGCCGACAATACGTTTGACTAAAATTTTATTATTATAATAGAATGCAATCACATCGCCGCGTTCAAAGGAGCCTCTCCTCAGTGCAACAACGATATCACCGTTAGTCAGATTTGGCGTCATAGACGAGCCGTAAACTTTCAGGACCGGCAGCAGAAGACTGGAGACCAGCACTGCGGCTGCGGCTACTACGACCAGCACGGAAAGCGTACTGCGCAGCATCCTTCTGTATTTTCTTCGGTAATTCTCTCGTTTCAGCTCTGCCTCCAGCTGCTGTATCGTAGGCGGAGAGATGTTTTGGTTCCGTTTCATCCTGAATGCCCCGTTTTATTTATGCCCGGGAGCTGAAGCTCAGCAATTGCTTCAGCTCCTGATGCGTATCATAAAAGGACTGCAGACGCCTGGAAACCTCCAGCCAGTATGCATCCGATTTTTGCTTCGCCTCTTCTTCCAGCTCACGGCATCTTTCCGCGGTTTCTTTTAATAGTCTGTCGGCTTCCGCCTTACTGTCCGCATCCCTTTTTGCGCAGATCGCCGCCTGCCGCTCATTGAGCTTTTGAATATTTTCTAAATATTGCTGGCCGGCCGCCTGCGCGGCCTCGAAAATTCCGTTGATCTGCAGAGCGGCAATCGCGATGGAGCCCGCCTCGTTAAGCATGATTTCTCTGTTCTGTAGGGCTTTTCTCGCCTCCTCTAATTCAAGCTTCAGGGCCTCCAGTTCTTTTTTCTGTTCAATCATCATTTCCAAAAGGTCTTTTCTGCTCAAACGACGCAGTTCTCGCTCCGTCATAATGCTGCCGCGCCTCCTCCGGCATTTTTTCTGTTCTTTACAAGAGAAAAAGACAGGCCAGGGAGAATTCTCTCCAGCAAGCCGTTTTCAATACTATAACAGGATAACATAATATGCATATGCGGCAACTCGGGGTTCGTTAATATTTCGTACATATTTATCAAAGACGCCACGGCTCCATTTTTTGCATACAGCCTCGTCCCGCTGCAGCATCCTCTGAAGGGCAACCGCCTTTTCCGATTCCTTCATTCGGACAATGGACGCCGCCGACATCAGCATACGGAGCAATATGAGAAATACCGAAAAAGAAGTCAAGACCAGAACCACCAGCAATGTAAAATTTGTGGTGCCGCTGAAATACGAAAGCAAAAAAAGAATCATCAAAAGTCAATTCATTTGATTATTTAAAACGCAGGTCTGAAACGGTCTTGGGCGGAACCGGAAAGCAAGAAAAAGCAGCAACCCCGCAGCCAGCACAAACAGGAGAGAATCGGCGCGGCGCATGCCCCGTATTCCAAATCGCCATAGTCCGAAAGAATCCGGATTTCGAAAAAAATGCAGGCAAACGATAACGGGAAAGTAAGCCGTCAGCGACAGCATAGTAAGAGCCCATAAGGCATCTTTCCCGGCAAAAGCAGCGCTGCCTGCAGCAGGCCAGCTTTTTTTGAGAATCGGCGTTTAGCCAGTCTGCCACAGATTAATGTATATGTAAGAAAAATAATTCCTTCCCACGGGAATTTCTGCCATTCTGCTGAGAACGGCATCCCCACGTTTACTTTCTTCGTAAAGAACCGTCAGGCAACAGTCAAGGCTTTTTCAGACATTTTTATAAAAACAACGGAAGTTAGTTTAACATATTCAATATATTTCATGTTTCTTTCAACATGGGAATGATTTCCGGCAGCAAGGCATTCAAAAGCACACAAGATCCACAAACAGCCCCGTTAACAGAGAAAAAAGAATTACAAAAACCAGGTAGAGCGCAAACCGCCTGATCCCAAGCACGATTTTCAATGCGCCGAGATTGGTAATCTTTGTCGCCGGACCGGTAATCATAAAGGCCGCCGCGCTGCCCATGCTCATTCCGTTCCAGAGCCACTGCTGCAAAAGCGGAATCGTTCCCCCTCCGCAGGCGTATAAGGGGACGCCGACGGTAGCGGCCATCAACACCCCAAATCCTTCGTTTTCTCCAAAGAGCCTGGAAAAAGCCTGCGCCGGCACATACCGCTGGAACAGCACCGATAAAACGACGCCCAGCAGAAACCACGGCCCGGTGGCCTTGAAATTCCGTCCGATATTTTTCAGCAGGCGGATCAGCGGATTCGGATGGACATCTCTGCTTTTGCGCTCCTCAAAGCCGGAAAAATCAAAAAAGGGCTTGTTCCGGTAGCAAAAACGAATCAGGAGTCCGGCCGCAACGCCGCAGAAGAAACAGGAAACAAGGCGCACGGTCAGCGCGGCGGCTCCCAGCGCGGTACTGTAAATGATGAGCTGTGGATTAAGAAGGATGGAGCTCATCATAAAAGCCGCCAGCCAGTCATCCCGCATCCCGCTTTTAGAAAGAGAGGCCGCCAGAGGAATGGTGCCATACATGCAAAGAGGCGAGGCAATTCCCAGCACGCTTGCCGGAACAACGCCCAGCAGGCCCAGCTTTTTCTCGCCCAAGGACCGTACCATGCGGTGAATCCTGTCCCCTGCAAATACAGAAATAACCGAACCGATCAAAATACCCAGAAGCCAGTAAGGAAGAATCTGACGGAGCTGCAGTTCAAAATAGTACCATAAATAGATTGATTCCCGCCGCAGGATTTTCAGCATTTTATTCTGTCTCGAGGCGGATCAGTTCATAGCCGCGGCTGCCAAGGCCGACTTCTGCGGCATGCTCCAGCGTATGCAGACCGTTGCGGCTTTCAATGCGGTTTATGAGAGACTGCCCATCCTCCGCGGCATATACAAGATCAATGCAGGCCTGGTCCAGCGCCACCGGATCGGCGGAGGCCAAAATTCCGATGTCGTGCATGTCCGGCTCCGCAGGGTTTCCGTCGCAGTCGCAGTCTACGGAAAGGCGGTTCATCACATTGATATAGATAATCCGGTCCCCCAGAGCATCCGCTACCGATTTTCCCGCCTCGGCCATGCTTTCCAGGAAAGCGTCCTGCTCTCCGCCCCACGCGTTGGTACGGCTGGTCCCTCCGCTGTGGATCCAGCACTTGCCCTCGCTCGAGCCCAGTCCGATGGAAATGTTTTTAATGGCTCCGCCGAACCCCGCCATGGAATGGCCTTTAAAGTGAGATAAGATCAGATAAGAGTCGTAATCCGCGAAAGCCGCTCCTACATAGTTTTCCGTTAATCGGATCCCGCCCTCCACGGGCAGTGTCATAGAGCCGTCTTCATCCAAGATCTGGAAATCGGCGATCGCCGTAAAGCCATGATCCTCCGCAACCTGATAATGCATAGCCGTTTCTGCACGGGAGCCGCCGTAGGCTGTATTGCATTCCACGATGGTGCCGTCTACCGCCTGCACCAGGTCCGCAATGAGTTCCGGGCGCAGATAATTACTGGCCGGAGGCTCTCCGGTGGAAAGCTTTACCGCTACATTCCCAGAGGGCGTCCAGTTCAGCGCCTCGTATACCGCCATCAGTCCCTCCGGGCTGATCTCCGTAGTCATATAGACGACGCTGTTTCCCGGATAATTTCCGGGCGCAGCCGGCGTTCTCTGGCCGCCGCCGGACGTTCCGCCTCCGGGTTCGGAGGTGTACAGGCTGCCGCAGGCCGTCATAGAAAAAAGCATCCCCATTCCGAGCAGGACAGAAATCCATTTTCTCATGCTTCTGATATCCCCCTAACGTACTTTTATCCGTTCAGCTTTTCGGAGAAATCCGCCATAGCCTCTGAAATCTTGATTTGCTGCGGACATACCGCCTCACAACTGCGGCAGCCGATGCAGGCCCCCGGCTGCTTGTCTTCCGGAACGGAGGCCAGGGCCATTGGCGCGATAAAGCCGCCGCCCGTAAAGCAATGCTCGTTATACAGCGACAGCAGAAACGGAATATCCAAGCCCTGCGGACAATGGCTGACGCAATAACGGCAGGCCGTGCAGGGCAGCGCGATTTTCCCCACCATTCCATCCGCAATCGCAAGCAGCATGTCCATCTCCCGGCTATCGAGCGGCCGTTCTTCTTCATAGGTACGAAGATTCGCCTGCAGCTGCTCCATGCTGGACATACCCGAAAGGGTAACGGTCACGCCGGGAATACTCTGCAGAAAACGGAATGCCCAAGCCGGAATCGCTTCCTGCGGCCGCAGCTTTTTAAGCTTTTCTTCATCCTCTTCCGCCAAATGCGCCAGCTTTCCGCCCCGCAGCGGCTCCATCACCCAGACCGGAATCCCATACTCCTTCAGCAGCGCGACTTTTCCCTTCGCATCCTGGAAGCTCCAGTCCAGGAAGTTCAGCTGGATCTGGCAGAATTCCATATTCTCTCCATACGCCTCCAGAAAACGCTTCATCACGTCATAGCCGCCATGTGCAGAAAATCCAAGATGACGGATGCGACCGGCCTTTTTCTGCTTCATCAGATAGTCGTAAATTCCGTATTTCGGATTCAGATAAGCATCGATGTTCATTTCACAGACATTATGGAAGAGGTAGAAATCAAAATAGGAAACGCCGCACTTTTCCAGCTGCTTTTCAAAAATCGGTTCCACCTTATCCATGTTGGAAAGATCATATCCCGGAAATTTATCGGCCAAATAATAGCGTTCACGCGGATATTTTCCCAGAGCCCGTCCCATAACAAGCTCCGATTGCCCGCCATGGTAGCCCCAGGCCGTGTCGTAATAATTAATCCCGTGCTCCATGGCGTAATCCACCATAGCGGCGGCCGCTTTTTCATCGATTTCTGAATCGTTCCCGTTCACAACAGGCAAGCGCATTGCGCCCATACCAAGCGCTGACAGCCGTATGCCCTGAAAATTTTTGTAAATCATGGTTTCCGCACTCCCTTTCTGCTGCAATGTAAATTTTTCTTTATTATATCATATCTATAATATCGATCCTATCCCTTTCCGGTCTTACCTGCAAAATTTATTCCTGCGCCTGCCGCTGCTCAAATAAGTTAAGAAATCCTGGAATGCATTCTCGTTGCCCCGCCGAAATTTTCCACGGTCACCGTCAGCGGCAGCGCCGCAGCCCTAAGCCAGCCCAGAATCCAAATTGCGCTTTTTCTCACAGAAGACACCTCTTCTTTGGCTTTGCGGGACACGTTAACCGTTTTGCCAGAGCTTATGCTCCCGGAAAAACCTCCTCCGGCCCGCATACGTTCAGTATATTAAATAGATAATTATATATCAAATACTTATTAACAATGGTATTTTATAACTTTATCTTATGGAGAAATCTGTTATTATAGCCATAGGGAAGCGGCAAAGCTGGAATTACACGTCTTACATTATTTTCTCGCGGCGGCAGGAGAGCAGAGCATCTCAGCGGACGCAGAATCCCTGCGCCTCCCGCCGTCCATTTAAGCCAGAAGCCCTCCGAAATATACCCGGAAGATGAATCTCCGGAAAACCCGGCGGGCTGCTTATTGCATGAATTTACGAAAAATTTCCGTTATTTTTCAAATACGATCACATCTGTTTTATCGTATAGATCGGTATGCACCTCACCCGGCAGGAGCAGCACGGCGGCGCGGGAAACGAAAGCGCCTTTAACGTACGTTTCACCGCAGCTTAACTCCAAAGCGGCTGCCCGGAGGCGGATGCTTTGGTTATAATATTATCGTTCCCGCCGCGCTCCCCACTCCGCGCAAACAGGAAAGGCGGAGCAGTTTTTTAAAGAAAAGAGGCCGCTTCATATGGAAAGCATCCTTATTTACGGTAGCAAATACGGCAGTACGCGCCGGTACGCAGAAGAGCTGTCGAAACGAACCGGTATTCCTGCCGTCGCCTGCAGCGATGCGCCAGATCTTTCCAATAAGAAAATCATCGTTTATCTGGGCGGCCTGTATGCCGGCGGCATTTTAGGTCTTACAAAAACCCTGCGGGGCTTTTCTCTGCGAGACGGTCAGCGGCTGATGCTTGTTACGGTAGGTCTAGCCGATCCGTCCGAAACAGAGAATCGTGAAAATCTCCGTGCCTCCCTGCAAAGGCAGCTGCCCGCCGGACTGCTCGGCCAGTCGAAGCTTTTTCATCTGCGGGGCGGGATCGATTACCGCAAGCTTTCCTTCAGCCACCGGACGGTCATGGCGCTGCTGTATCGTTCCCTGCGCAGCATTCCCGCCGAAAAACAAACGGCCGAAAACCGGGCGCTGATAGAAACCTACGGTAGGCATGTGGATTTTACGGATTTCAACAGTCTAGAGCCGATCATCCGCGAAATACAGAAAGAAAACCGCGCGCTTTAGCCGTTTGCTTTTGAACGCTTTCCAGCGCGGTTCCGTAAGACGCGCGCCGTAAGCAGCGCCGCGGCCGCGACAAGCGCGGCGCCGGTCAGCGTAATCCCCGCGGCAAACCCCGGGACATGATACCGGATTTCGATTTCATGGTACCCCGCCGTAAGATCAAAGCAGAGCAGGCCATCCTGCAGCGCCCAGGTTTCCGCCGGCACGCCATCCACCAAAACCCGCCACGCCGGATCATACACAAGACTTGTAAACATCACGCCGTCTTCCGACAGCTCTGCGCTGCCCTTCAGATATCCCGAGGACCACTCCGAAATCTGGAGCGAGCCCTCCCCCAGAGCGGCGGCCGCCTCCGAGAAACGCGCCAGATCCAGCTGGTAAAATGTGTTTCCGCTTGTTTCAAGGCGGCTCCCGTAAATTCTGATCCGCACCTGTTCTCCCGCGGTATAACTTCCAAGATATTGTATGCAGTCCGTTTCTCCCGTGTACAAGCGAATTTCATAGCCGCCGTTTATACTCATTCTGCTCACGGCGTTTCCGTTTTTCGGAAAATAAGCGTATAGCGGCCCCGATTCCGGCGCCGTAACGGTATATTCAATGAACGCGGCGTCCTTCTCCAGAGAGACCGCGCCGTACGAATCCTCACTTAATTTTATAAAATAAGATGCGTCCGTATCCAGCATGCAGTTGAGCAGATGATTCTGCGATTCCACCCCGTTTGCCTGCCATGCAAAATCCTTCAGCCGGGAGCTGACAGCAAAGCACGGCGGCAATACATACGGGTTTTCATACAAAACAGCCGTATCTACCTGCGCGGCAGTAATATAATGGGAATACGGGACGCTGCACCAGGAAATAATTTTACCATCGTCGTCCAGCCGGGAGATTTCCGGATCACTCATCACATACCGAACGGAAAAAAGCGTGTCGGTCACCGTAGTAGAGCCCGCATACGAGCTCCAGAAATAAATCTGTGCCAGCCCCATTTTATAGAGGAACGAATTGATGTTTTTGTTGTAGGAAGAGCTGTAATGGCTGATTCCCGCATAACCGAGGCCAATCGCCTCATTGAAATTCCTCTGGAAATCCGCTCCCATCCGGTAGAACGTTCCATCGGCCCGGAGGTTGGCCTGCTCCGTCAGCTCCTGCGTCAGCAGCTTGTATTGGCGGTACTTCTCATACGATTCATATCCGTGCGCGCGGTCCAGGCCCTCCGTCAGCAGCCGCGCGTTTGCATACGCCTCTCCAGCCGACGCGAAGAGCAGCAGAAGCAGGAGCACGCTGTTTCCGACGCGGTTCGGACGAACGCGGTGCAAAATCACCGCAGCAAAAACAAGACATGCGTTCACCAGCAGAAAGAGAACGCTCCAGCGGAACGATTCCTCGCCCACGCCGCCCTGCGGCAGGTTCTTCACATACAGGTAAAAGCCCGCCGCAAGCAGGAAAAATACGGGGTACACCGCATACGGCACCTCCCGGAATCGGAGAAACGCCTTAGCAGCAGTAAAAATTATAAAAAATGTCAAAATAAACGAATAGCGATACGGAAACCAATTCGGCTTTTGAAAAACATGCCACATAAGATCCAATTTGTAAAAATATGTACTGATCCCCAGGAACACCGTGATGGCAGCCGTCATTAGTTTTTCCGTGCGCGAAATCGTTTTTGTAAAATAAAAAGCAAAGTAAAATGCGAAAACAATAATCCCACAATAAAAAAACGGCGCGCCGCTATTTGTAATGCTGTCATACGTTCCCAGAAAAAACTTTTTCAGCACGTCAGAAAATTCGTACAGATTCGCGCTGCCGGCCGAGGAAGACGCGCCGCCGATTTTCCCCTCAAACAGCGAATACAATGTCGGAAGCAGAAGCCATGCGCCCGCGCAGGCCGCCGCGGCCGCGCTGCCGACGAATTTCCCGCAGGCCGCAAGAACGCCGCGCAGGCCGTTCCCTTTTTTCCGGATCAGCGCAAACAGGAAATAAATACAGGAAAAAAGGCCGACCATGTATGAAATGTAATATGTGGAAAGAAACAGAACCGTGTACGAGACGCCAAGCAGAACCGGCGTTCCGCCGTCCGTGATTTTCTCGATTCCGAGGATCACGATCGGAAGCCAGATTACGGCGTCCAGCCACATCAGGCACATCGAATATACTATGTTATACGACATCAGCGCATAAAAGACGGAAAACACCGCAATCCAGATCCGATTCGAGCACAGATGTGCACCGGAGACGCGCGCCTTTTTCTGCAGCTCGTTCAACAGGATTCCAAAGGTCAGGCCGCAGAGGCCGATCTTCAGCACGGTCAGATACGCAAGGCCCACGGGCATCGCCTCGTTCGGGCAAAGCAGCGTCAGGAAAGAAAGCGGACTGGCTAAATAATATGCGAAAACCCCCGCGTAATTGCTTCCAAAAACCTTCGACCAGGAAAACAAAATCCCGCCGTTTTGCGCGCCGATGTTCTTCAGCCCGCAAAAAAATTCCGAATACTGCGCCGACATATCCATAATCAAAAGCGATTTCTCGCCAAACGGCGCAATCCCGTAGCCCCAATATACGAGAAGCAAAATCGCGCAGGGCACTGCAAAGCAGGCAAGCAGCAGTGCGGAGGTACGCAGCCGGTTTGAAGTTTCAGATTTCAGCTTAATGTGGCGCATCAGGAGCTCCGTAGGTATTTTATTGCCATAGTATAACATAAAATCAAAAGCTTTTCCCTTCTTCATAACACGTTTTTCAAAAAAATTCGTGGAAATTTTTCACATGTGCTTAATTCGCACAATTTTCACCCGTTTTTTGTGCATAATATCGACAAAAGACAGAAGGGATCAAAATGGGCAGAAAAATCAGCGAAAACAATGCCAAAAAAAGCAAAGTTAATATCTGCGGAAAATGGATCCGGTATGTACGCGACGGGAAATACGACAAAGCCCATCCGAAAATGTCCCAGGATATGCTGATTGCCAGACTGCAGGTAAAAGGGCTGATGATGAAGCGTTCCTCCCTCAGCCGCATCGAAACGGGCCGCAGAGCGCTTTCTGATATTGAAGTCGTTTTTTTCGCCGAAGCCCTGAACGTTCCAATCTCCTTCCTTTACGAGGGAACCATGCGGCAGATGCCGAAAACGGAGGATCTTACCTCTCTGGTGGCCGAGGACAGCGAAGATTAGATTTATCTTTTAAACGCCCTATGGGGCGTTTTCTATATAAAAGGTCACGTTTTCAAAAATTTTAATGTAATTCCGTATGATTCGTGATATACTGCTAAGGTATACCAGAATCAGCAGGAAAGGGCCGAAACGCATGGAGCTTAAAACAAACGTGATGCGGATTTTAGACAAAAACAGAATCAATTACGGCCGGTATACCTATGAAGGCGGCGCTCTGAGCGGGAAGGACGTTGCAGAAAGCATCGGAAAGCCGTGCGAGGCAGTCTATAAAACGCTTGTAACAGAAGGAAAATCTCAAAAGTATTATGTATTCGTAATTCCCGTCTGCTGCGAGCTCGATCTGAAAAAGGCCGCCGCAGCCGCGGGAGAAAAAAGCGTTCATATGATTCCGCAAAAGGAACTCCTTCCGCTTACGGGCTATGTACACGGAGGCTGTTCGCCGATCGGAATGAAGAAGCCGTTCCCCACATTTCTGCATGCCTCCGCAGAAAAACAAAGCACGATCCTTTTCAGCGCCGGAAAAATCGGCCATCAGGTGGAGCTCTCTCCGGAAGACCTGAAGAAAGTGCTCCGCTTTTCCTATGCGGAGCTTACAGCAGAGGAGGAAGATACAAAATGATAAATATACATGAATCAGGAGAAAACTACCTCGAAGCAATTCTGATGATCCGGAAGCGGACCGGGGGCTGCCGTTCCGTGGACGTCGCGCGGGAGCTCGGCTTTTCCAAGCCGTCCGTAAGCATCATGATGCGGGATCTCCGCGAAAACGGCTATATCGAAATCGACGCCGGCAACGATATTACACTGACAGAGAAGGGCCAAAAGATCGCGGAAAGCATTTATGAACGCCACGAGATCATCGCGCATATGCTGCTGAAGCTCGGCGTCCCCGAGGAAACCGCATATGCGGACGCATGCAAAATCGAGCATGATCTGAGTCCGATCACATTCGAAAAAATCAAGCTGCACTATCAGGCCTACAGCGGCAAATAATTATTGCTCCAGCTTCCGGGCCGCCCGCTGCGCGCGCGCCAGGCGGATCACAATAATAAAATCCGTAACGGAGTCCAGAATCAGGCTGATCCCGCACAAAACCATGATCAGCTCCGCCGCTTTAAAATGGAGGAAGATCACCAGTACGCCAAGCGCCATCGTGATAAGTGCAAACACCATATCGAGCCCCCATCTGCGGCCTCCGATTTTTTTGAGCTCAAAAGAGGACTGGAGATCTACCGCCCCGTGTACCAGCATCAAAATACCGAGCAGTACCATGATAAAATTCGCGATAAAGGCAGGATCAATTACGATCCACAGTCCGAGCGCAATTCCGATCACGCCCAGAATGATATTCAGATAGGCAAATCCGAAGGTTTTTCCGGCAAAAAACAGCACCGCGGAGACCACTCCGCTGATCAGAAGCATCCAGCCTACGATCAGGCTGATCGTCACCACGGCGGCATCAGGCCGCACCAGCAAAAAAATTCCGATTACCAGCGTGAGAACGGCGGACAGCAATGTACTCCATTTGATCCGTTTAAATAAATCAGACATGCATAAATCACCCTTAACTCTTAACGTTCATTTTTTTACTCTACTATAATTTGCGGACCGTGTCAAACATTTGATGGTTTTATTTTACTCTTCTCATTTTGAAAATTTTCAAGTATAATATAAGTGGTCTTTGAAAGGGGGCATGTAATATGAAAATAGAACGAATCGCCGATAATGCGATCAACATATATATCAGCAGCAAAGACCTGGCTTCCCGCAATCTGGAAGTATCCGCATTAAAAGAAGGAACGCACGACCTCGACAAATTAATCTGGGACGCTATTGATCATGCAAATATAGAATTTGGCCATGAATTTGAAGACCGCCAGCTGAATGTTGTAAACAAGCCGGATGGAAAAGGCGGGCTGATTCTCATGATCTCCCACGATATCGACGAGGATTATGAAGACAATTTTTATTATGACGACGAGAATGAAGAGCTTCTAAATCGATTCAATAAAATTTTAAGAAACGCGGCCAAAAGCGTCCGCAGCGAGAACATAAGCAGTCAGGAATCCGTTTCCGCAGGACAGGAGCAGGAGGACGATTCTGAAGAAGAGGAAGAGGAGGATTCCGCGGACGCCGACGAATACGATGAGGAAGAATACGACGAGGAGGACGAGGACGAAGAGGAGGAAGACGAAGAAGACCATGCGGATTCCGCTTCCCCTGAGCAGCAGGAATCCACGACGTTTGACATGGCCAATATCCCCCCCGAGGCCTTCCGGAGTCTGTTTCATAAGATCCGCGTTCAGAACAGGAATCAGAAGGTGGCGCAGCAGCACACTTCCGGAAAGAAGCAGGGAAAGCAGAATCAGGCTTCAGGGAGCAACGCCTCTCCGATTAAATTCATTCAGCCGGCGAGAAAGCATTCCATCCTCTCCGACTGGGATGTCCTGATTTTTCCGGAGTTCAACGATATGCTGGAGTTCTTCTCCAGAAACAAAGCCTTTAAAACGATCGCCTCTTCCCTGTATACTTACAGAGGCGCTTACTACCTTGTCCTTAAGCCCAACAGCAAAAACCTGAATATGCTGAACCGTCTCGAGGCTCTGGTAATCGACTATAATGCGACGTATCTTCCCGCGGAATCTTTTCTGCCGCTTTTAAAAGAGCGCGGTACGGTTCTCATGGAGCACGGAGCCATTTCCAAGCTGATAAACCATTTCGGGCTGTAATCGCGGCAGGCGATCGGAAAAACCGGCGCGGCGCTTCGAAACCGAAGCGCCGCTTTTTTTCAGGAACGCGCCAGCCGTACGTCCAGCCGTCCTTCGCCCTGAAGCCGCCTTGCAAAGGGCCGGCAGGCTCCGTTCACAGTCATTTCTTCGTATGCACAAAACGCTTCCGGCAAGACTACCTCCGCCGTATATCCGGACGGAACGGATATGTGCAATTCAAAGCCGTCCCGATTTCTGTTCCAGGCCGCGCAGAACCTCCCGTCTTCGTTTCGGAAGCTTCCCTTGGCCCATTTCAGCGTTCCGGGCTGCGGTGCGAAGCGAATGCGCTTCCGGATTCGATCCGGTATCTCCGCCCCCAGGAAATTCTGTACCAGCTGTGCGCCAAAATGCGCGCCAAAACCGTGATTTCTGCTGTCCTCCCCGCTCATTGTCTCCCAGAAGGTGCCCGGATCCTGATCCGCCATATAGCCGCAGAAGGCCTTCATCTCCTTCTCCAGCAGCTGCGTTTCACCGAAACGGCCAAGCAGCTCGAAGCGAAGCATATGCCCAAAGAACACGCCGCAGTTTGCAACCTTTAAATGAGCCGTTCCGCGGTATTTGGCCGGTGCAGGGCCAAATTGCTCTTTTAAGATCTGCCACAGCTCCGGCGCGGATTCCCGTGTCAGAAGCCCCGTCCAGAAATAATAATACTGTGCAGCTTCACTGTAGACGCCGTTTCCGCGCAGCCTTCCGTTTTCCAGCGTCATAGAATCCGCCAGGAAAGGATACATCGTAAACAGATCGTTTTTTGTCGTTTTGAGCTCTTTGTATACGCCCCGGAAAACCGAACGGATTTGTTCCGCTTCCGCGCGGTAATCCTCTCTGCCATACAGCTCTGCAAGACGCTCCGCTACCATTGCGTAAAGCGCATTGGCCGCCGTGCAGATCGGCTGCGTATACGGCGCGTCATTCGATACGGACCAGTCGATAAACATCGATCCCGGAATATTTTCCAACACCCCCAGTTCGTTTTTCAAAGCGCGAGAGGCCTTCATAAACGTTTCTACTCTTGCGCGATAGGCGGTCTTCAGCGCTTCGTCTCCCGTTCTGCGGCAATAATCCGTCAGCTCCAGCAATACGAACAGATTCCAGGAGTACATGATAACCGGATCGTTTTTCAGATTGCCGCTGCAGCAGGAAGGGAAAGAGCCCTCAAGCATCTGAGAATCTCCGGAGAGGAGGAAGTCGAAAAGCATGGCCCGCTCTACGGTAGTGTCCGAAAGCATTAGAAAGGCCGCGCGTCCCGTCCAGTAACTGTCTCCTGCCCAGCCGCCGCGCTCGCGCTCGGGAGAGTCAAAGAAAAAGCCGAGCATATTTGTCAAAAGCGTCCTCCGCGCGCTGTCGTAAATCCGGTTCAGCGCCATATCGCTGCATACAAATTCCGCCGCGCACGGATCCGGAAAGCGGTAAGTACGCAAATACAAATTTTTCAATTCGACTGTTCCGCCGCCCCGTACGATGACTTTGATATATTTTACATAATGCGGCTCCATGCTTTCAAATTGAAAGCTCCCTCCTTGCGTTTTCAGGCGGATCACACGGTTCACGCTGTCCGCCCGCACCGGAAGCCTGCCCCTGTCATCCAGATAGTCATTCCAGGTAATATCGATCACAACCGGTTCTTCCGAGAAAAATTCTATTCCAATGAATCCGGTCTCTGCGGCTTCCAGTTTAAATTCCAGCGCTGCGGGTTTATGATAATTGAAAATACGACAGTTTTGATTTCCTTTTCCGTCCGGGGCTTCCTCGCTCTCTCCGTCAAAGGCGCAGTCCTCAAGAGACAGACAGTCAACGGAGGGGCGGCTGAGCTGCGCTCCGCCGCAGCGCGCGATATATTCGTCGGTTTCCCACCAGCTGCGTTCGCGCCCGTCATACGCCTTCTGATTCATACTGTATATGCCCGTCATTCGCAGCGTCCGGAGAACGGACGTATCCGGAGCGCAGACGCCTCGCTCCAGAATCGCTCGATCCGTCATGAGCTCCTCGCATGCCGTGCCGTCCGGAATCGTGCCGATTCTCCAGGCGGTATAGGAAGCATCCAGCGAATATGCCTCCAGCGGGACGCGCCTGCCGAACGACAGTGTTTCCACGAAGCAGTCCTTCTGACGCAGCACCCCGCATTCCCAACTCCCATCCGTAGCACAGAGGACATCGTCTCCGGAGCGGACCTCCGCAATCAGACAGGACGTTTCGTTTGTGGCAAAATTCTGCTCCGGAATATAACCGATTACCTCTATTGCGAGCTGATTTTCCGCTGCCTCCGGTCGGATCAGCTCCGTCAGGTCATAGCGGTCCGCCTTCAGATAACCAAACGGCGCAGTCACAGGGCCGATTCCCAGCCAGGCTCCGTTCAAATACACTCTGTAAAACGTATGAGCGGCAATGATCAGTTCCGTTTTTTGTTCGCCCTTCGCTTGAAAATTCTTGCGAAATGCACCCAGGACATTTTTTTGATCTGCAAGCCCCGGGACAAATACGGCCTTCGCCTTCTGAAACAGTTCCATATTTTCCTCCCAATTCTTTTTTGTAGATTTGCGTGCATTATATCACGCCGCCGGCAGAACGTTCAATTGTTTTATAAAAAAACAGCCGGATTCTGCTGTATAACAGAATCCAGCTGCGTTATCCGTTTCATTCAGATAGCGGAAAAAGTTTTGCTTCCTCTTACTGAACCTCGTAAAGCGTTTTCAGCTTCAGCAGGCGCTCATACCGCGCCTTGGCTTCCTCGGCCGCCTCCGCAAAGAGCTTTTCCGCCCTTTCCGGGAAAGCCTGCTTCAGGCGGCTGTAGCGCGTCTCGCTCTCGATGAACGCGATATAGCTTTCCGTAGGAGCCTTGCAATCGATCGTCAACGGATTTTTCCCCTCTGCCTTCAGTGCGGGATTGAAGCGGAACGTCTGCCAATATCCGGCCGCGACAGCTTTCTTCATTTCAGACTGGCAGTTCGTCATACCGCCTTTTACGCCATGCATCTCGCACGGCGCATAGCCGATGACGATGGAAGGTCCATGATACGCCTCCGCCTCCGTCAGCGCTTTGATGGTCTGATTCATATCGGCGCCCATCGCAATCTGCGCGACATAAACATAGCCGTAGGACATTGCGATTTCGGCAAGATTTTTCTTTCCGATCGATTTACCGGCCGCAGCAAACTGCGCGACCTGACCGAGCTGGCTGGCTTTTGAGGCCTGACCGCCCGTGTTGGAATAAACCTCGGTATCAAATACCATGATATTGACGTCTTCTCCCGAAGCGATGACGTGATCCAGGCCGCCGAAGCCAATGTCGTACGCCCAGCCGTCTCCGCCGAAGATCCAAACGGATTTTTTGGCAAGATACTCTTTGTGCGCAAGAATTTCTTTGCGCTCCTCACAATCGCAATCAATGGCTTCCAGCTTTGCAATCAGATTCGCAGAAGCCGCCGCGTTTGCCTGGCCGTCGTCCTTCGTATCGAGGAACGCCGTGCAAAGCGCTTTGAGCTCTTCGGAATCCGTTCTTGCCGCGATCCGCTCGACGCAGGCGATAAGTCTGTCACGAATAGCCTTTTGTCCCAGGAACATTCCCAGACCGTGCTCCGCGTTATCTTCAAAGAGGCTGTTTGCCCAGGCAGGACCGCGTCCCGAGACGCGGTTGACGGTATACGGCGTAGCAGGCGCCGAGCCGCCCCAAATCGAAGAGCATCCCGTGGCGTTCGAAATATACATGCGTTCCCCGAACAGCTGCGTGATCAGGCGGGCATATGACGTTTCCGCACAGCCTGCGCAGGATCCCGAGAATTCAAGCAGCGGCTGATTGAACTGACTTCCCTTTACCGAAAAGTCGCTGAAAGAGGTGGGTTTCTTTGTAACGTTTGCAACGGCGTAATCGAATACCTCCTGCTGCTCTGCCTGCGACTCCTGCGGCACCATCCGCAGCGCTTTTTCTTTCGCCGGACAGACGTTGACGCAAAGTCCGCAGCCCATGCAGTCAAGCGGGCTGATCGTCATGGCAAACTGATATTCCTCGCAGCCCTTGCCCTTCATCGGAACTTTTTTCATTGCCGCCGGGGCTGTTTCGGCCTCCTTGGAATCCATTGCAAACGGACGGATCGTAGCATGCGGGCAGACATATGCGCACTGGTTGCACTGAATGCAGTTTTCCGGCAGCCATTCCGGAACGTCGACCGCAACGCCGCGTTTTTCAAAGGCGGAAGAGCCCTGCGGGAAGGTTCCGTCTGCGCGGTCCTCAAAAACGGATACCGGCAGGGAATCTCCCTGCATCATGCCGACCGGGCGGAGCACTTCTTTTACGAATTTTACCATTTCGGGGCGGCTGCTTTTGACCTCCTGCTCTTCAGCAGCGGCAGAGAGCGTTTTCCACGCTTCCGGAACGTCGATTTTAACAATCGCATCTACGCCGGCATCAATTGCTTTATAGTTCATCTCGACGACGGCTTCGCCCTTCTTCAAATAAGATTTTTTCGCAGCTGCTTTCATATATTCTACCGCTTTATCAATCGGCATGATGTTGGCAAGAGCGAAGAAAGCCGATTGCAGAATCGTGTTCGTCCGTTTGCCCATACCGATTTCTCTGGCCTTGTCAATGGCATTCACAGTGTAGAATTTAATATGATTCTCCGCAATGTACTTCTTGGCCTCCGCGGGCAGATGCTTTTCCACCTCCGCAGGCGTCCACTGGCAGTTCAGCAGGAACGTTCCGCCCGGCTTGACGTCATTTACGATTTTATAGCCTTTTACCATATAGGACGGATTATGACATGCCACAAAGTCTGCCTTTGTGATATAGTATGAAGATTTAATCGGCTTATCTCCGAAGCGCAGGTGCGATATGGTAACGCCGCCTGTTTTCTTCGAGTCGTACTGGAAGTACGCCTGAATAAATTTATCCGTGTGATCGCCGATGATTTTGATGGAGTTTTTATTGGCGCCGACCGTTCCGTCTCCGCCAAGTCCCCAGAACTTACAGCTGATCGTTCCCTCCGGAGCCGTATCTGGAGCGGGCTTTTCCTCCAGCGAATGATTGGTAACGTCGTCTACGATTCCGATGGTAAAGTTCGCTTTCGGCTCCTCCGCCTTGAGGTTCTCATATACTGCGAAGATGCTCTGCGGAGGCGTATCCTTTGAGCCCAGGCCGTAACGTCCTCCAACGACCTTTGCGCAAACGCCTTTTGATGCAAGCGCGGCTACTACGTCAAGGTAAAGCGGCTCTCCGAGCGATCCGGGTTCCTTCGTCCGATCCAGTACGGCGATCTTTTTCGCCGTAGCGGGGATCGCTTCCACCAGTTTGTCCGCACGGAAGGGCCTGTAAAGACGAACCTTAACGAGCCCGACCTTCTCGCCTTGGGCGCACAGATAGTCGATCACCTCTTCGGCCACGTCGCAGATGGAGCCCATTGCGACGATGACGCGGTCGGCATCCGGAGCGCCGTAATAATTGAACAGTTTATAATCCGTGCCAATCTTGGCGTTGACCTGGTTCATATAATCTTCCACGATCGCAGGAAGCGCTTCATAGTATTTATTGCAGGCTTCTCTGTGCTGGAAGAAAATATCGCCGTTTTCCGCGCTTCCGCGCAGTACCGGATGCTCAGGATTCAGCGCTCTGGCGCGGAAGGCAGCAAGCGCATCCTGGTCGATCATCGAAGCCAGCTCGTCGTAATCCCAGGCTTCAATCTTCTGAATCTCGTGAGAGGTCCGGAAGCCGTCGAAGAAATTCAGGAACGGAACTCTTCCCTTGATGGCGGAAAGATGGGCGACGGCGCCCAGATCCATAACCTCCTGCGGATTGGTGCACGCCATCATGGCAAAGCCCGTCTGACGGCAGGCATAGACATCGGAATGATCGCCGAAAATATTCAGCGCGTGCGATGCGACACATCTTGCGGATACATGAATGACGCACGGAAGCAGCTCTCCGGCGATCTTATACATATTGGGGATCATCAGCAGCAGACCCTGAGAGGCCGTATACGTCGTCGTCAGCGCGCCGGCTGCAAGGCTGCCGTGTACGGTGCCGGCCGCGCCGGCCTCGGACTGCATCTCGATCACCTTTACTTGATCCCCGAAAATGTTTTTCAGGCCCGTCGCGGACCAGGAGTCCGTCAGCTCGGCCATTACGCTGGACGGCGTAATCGGGTAAATACTCGCTACCTCCGTAAACGCATAGCTGACGTGTGCGGCGGCCGTATTCCCGTCCATTGAGATTTTCTTTCTTGCCATATTATTTTTCCTCCTTCGCAAGCAGGATCTTTTCGGCGATCGCTTCCGCCGTCAGGCCGTATTTTTCCAGCAGGGCCGCCGGTGTTCCGGATTTTCCGAATTTTTCTTCTACGCCGATGAGTTTAACCCGGCAGGGATAATTTTGGGAAAGCGCTTCGCAGACCGCGCCGCCAAGTCCTCCGGTAATGTTGTGTTCTTCCACCGTTACGATGAAGCCCGTTTCTTTTGCCGCTTTGACAAGAATTTCCGTGTCAATCGGCTTAATCGTATGCATGTCGATGACTCTTGCGGAAACGCCCTTTGCTGCCAGAATTTCCGCCGCCTTCAGAGATTCCTGCACCATCAGGCCGGTGGCTACGATCGTAAGATCGCCGCCCTCTCTGACCTGGACGCCCTTTCCGATCTCGAAGCGGAAGGTTTCCGGGTTGTGTACGGCTTCCACGGCAAGCCTGCCAAGCCGGACATAGACCGGTCCGTCGTGGTCGATCGCAGCCTTTATCGCAAGCTTCGTTTCGATTTCATCGCAGGGACTGAGCACGACCATGTTCGGGAGCGCCCGCATGACCGCCAGATCCTCCAGGCACTGATGGGAAGCTCCGTCCTCGCCCACCGTAAGTCCCGCATGCGTTGCGCATACTTTTACGTTCAGCTTCGGATAGCAAATGGAATTCCGAATCTGTTCGCAGGCGCGTTCCGATGCAAAAATCGCAAACGTGCTGGCAAAAACGATTTTCCCCGTCGTCGCAAGCCCCGCCGCGACACACATCATATTTGCCTCTGCGATTCCCATATTGAAATGTCTTTCGGGATATACCTTTTTGAAGGTATCTGTTTTCGTCGATTTCGACAAGTCGGCGTCAAGAACGATGATCCTTTCATCCGCTCCGTATTGTGCCAATGCCGCTCCGTAAGCCTCTCTTGTTGCTACCTTACCCATGTTCTTAAGCCTCCTCTGCGATTTCTTTCTCAATGTCCGCCATCAGCGCGTCAAGCTCTGCGATCGCCTGATCTCTCTGCTCCTGATTCGGAGCCGTGCCGTGCCAGGAATAATTGTTTTCCATAAAGGAAACGCCCTTGCCCTTCGTGCAGCTGCAAACGACCATCGTCGGCTTGCCCTTAACCGTTTTCGCTTTTTCAATCGCGTCCTTAATCTGGCTGTAGCTGTGACCGTCTACGGTGATGACATTCCAGCCGAACGCCGCGAATTTATCGGCTACCGGCTCGGGATTCATGACGTCCGTGATCTTTCCGTCGATCTGAAGCCCGTTGTAGTCTACAAACGCCGTAAGATTATCCAGCTTATAATGCGCGGCTGCCATGGAGGCTTCCCACACCTGGCCTTCTTCCAGCTCACCGTCTCCTAAAATGGAGTATACTCTGTAATCCTTGCGGTCGATTTTACCGGCCAGCGCCATTCCGACGGCCGTGGAAATCCCCTGCCCGAGCGAGCCGGTCGACATGTCCACGCCGGGTACATAGCGCATGCTGGGATGGCCCTCCAGATAACTGTCCGCCTTGCGGAACGTATATAGATCTTTCTCCGGGAAAAATCCTTTGACGGCGAGCGTCGCATAAAGCGCCGGAGCGCAGTGCCCTTTGGAAAGCACGAAACGATCGCGGTCGGGCCACTTCGGATTTTTGGGATCGACGTTCATTTCGTCGAAATACAGCACGGTTAAAATGTCCGTGCAGGACAGGGATCCGCCCGGATGTCCGGATTTGGCAGAAAATACTTCTTCTATAATGTATTTTCTGATCTGCGTCGCTTTTTTCTGTAAATCAAGCTCTTTGCGCTTGTCCATGTTTTGATCTCCTCCATATCGTCAATATTACATTTATACAGTTAACTGCCGAAGCAATTATTAACGTCCCGATGCATCAGTTCCGCTTTTCGATTTCGGATATAAAGTCTACCCGCGGCTGATGCCTGCCTCCCTCGTATTCCGCGTTCACCCATTCGTCAACAATCATTTTTGCGAGCTCAGAGCCGACGACGCGCGCGCCGAAGCAAAGAATATTGGAATTATTATGAAGCTTGGAAAGCTTTGCTGAAAACGGCTCCGAGCAGCAGGCTGCTCTGATCCCGTTGACCTTATTCGCTGCGATCGAGATCCCGACGCCCGTGCCGCAAATCAGGATGCCGCGTTCGCACTCTCCCGACGCCACCGCGTTTGCAACCTCCTCCGCTTTCGCCGCGTAATTGCTTGCCGTCGTGGAATCCGTTCCAAAGTCCCGGACCTCAATCCCTCTTGCCTCAAGATGCTCTTTAATGATCTGCTTGAGCGCAACAGCGGTATGATCATTTCCGATTGCGTACATTCTTTCCTCAAACCTCCTGTATTAAAAATAGCTTCTGTATTTCGGAGTATATAAAAAATGACTCCCAATGAATTATTATACACGTCCGGCTGATAAAATTCAATGGAAAATCACGTTTTGTCCGCCCGCTGAGGAATAAATTTGTAATTTCACCGATGACCGCGGCATAGATATTTAAGTGAAAACAGGACGGAGGCTATCATCCATGAAGGACGGATATTATTATTTTATTCCGGCTGTCGCCGGTAAAACGGATGTGGATAAATCGCTTGGTTATGTCTGCGTAACAAAATATCCCCGGCGCTCGTCTTATTCCATGCAGTGCAGTCTCAGCCGGGATGCGGCCGCGCCGCTCGGCGTGCAGGGAACGGTAGAGATCCATTTAAGCGCTTCCAGCTATATCGACGAGCAATCTATTCTAATCGGAAAAATCCGCCTGGCGCCAAAGACGCGTCTTTTCATTGACGTTTCTCTGCCCGCAGCAGGCGTGGAAAGTATCGGCCCCGATCAGTATGCAGTCGTATCGGCAAGCGGACGTACGCTTTTCTATTCTGTTCTGGAAAAAAAGCATTCGGAAGGGGCGGAAGCCTCCGTCCAGACATCGGACGCCGTGCAGGCTCCGGCGCAGCCCAGGCAGCCCGTTCCGCAGTCGGGACGGCCGCAGCAGCAGGCAAAGCAGCAGTCCGGTGACGCAGCCCGCCCTGCCTTCCGCGGGCAGGAATTTGATCCATTTGAAACAACCAATTCTTTTTATAAATGGTATATATACGACAACCGCACGGACAGCGCCGATTCCATTCAAAATATCCAGGAGCTTGATAAAATGCTGCGTTATTTCAACGTGCAATACGATTTGTTTTCCCGTATGAATGGCACGGGGAATGCGCCGTATACCGATACCTTTTTAAAAATGTCCTATTACGCTGTTCAGATCGCGGGGCATGTCCTACGTGGAGAATATACGGATCCTGAAAGCGGCAGAAAATTTACGATCATCGGCCTCCCCGGCTGGAACACGCAGAATGCTGCGCCGAATTCCGCTGTTTCTGCCCGCAGGCGCAGCGGCAGATCCGGACGCCCGCAGCAGCAGGCCTCCTCCGGCACGACGCGTACGATCCGGGAATGCTCCAGATGGCTAACGGCAAAAAGGAAGCCGGCGTGCAGCTATAATCGAAATTACAACGGTTACTGGCTCTATTATTTTGATGCAGAGAGCGGACGTCCTGTTAAAGCAACCATGAAATCCGAATGATTTATTATAGAAATGAACACACAATCCCTGCGGCCACGGCGGAAATCAGATTAGACGCCAGCGCGGCAGGCAGTACGCCGGGCAGCCGGCGTATTTTTGTACGCTCCGTATATACTGCCATCGTGTAAAAAATCGTTTCCGTCGATCCCATCATGACGCATGCCGCACGCGCGGCATGGGAATCCGCGCCGCATTCCGCAATGATATCCCGCAGCGTTGCAAGAGAGGCGCTTCCGGAGACCGGTCGAATCAGCACAAGCGGTAAAATATCGCTGTCAGCGCCGATTTTTTCCATAAAAGGGCGGCAGAATTCCACGATCATTTCCAGCGCGCCGGATGCACGAAATACCCCAATCGCGACGATCAGTCCGATCAGCGCCGGAACCAAACGTACGATTGTCATCGCGCCATTCTGCGCACCCTTCACAAAGCTATCGAAGCAGGGGACTCCCTTTATGAAGCCGGCTATAAGGATCAGCAAGATAAATACAGGCAATATGTAGATCATTTCTGACGCTCCTTCATTTTTGTTTTGCGGATTGAATTCCGTAATAAATTTTACTGTAAATGAAATAAATCAGCAGCGCAGATGCCAAAGAAATCAGCGAAACGATCCAGGTGGGCAAAAGGATATCCGCAGGATTCGATGCTCCGAGCTCGGAACGCATAGCAATAACCGTAGAAGGGATCAGCTGGATTCCGGCAGCGTTGATTACGAGAAACAGACAAATGTCTTTTCTATTGTTTTTCATTTCCCCTACCGCTTCGATCCCCGAGGGTGTCGCGCCGTTGCCAAGCCCGAAAAAATTTGCGGAAATATTTGTTATAATGCTGGACTGCGCCTTTTCGTTTCCGGCCGTGCCGGGAAAAAGCTTTGTAATCAGCGGCCGCAGAAGCTTCGACGCGGCACGCACGCCGCCTGCGTCTTCAAGGATTTGTATCAGGCCACACCAAAGCGCTACCACGCCGAGCAGGCCGATTGAAAATTTAACGGCCTCGTCTGCAGACGTCAAAATGCTTTGTGCGACTTCGTTGATTCTCCCGGTTAAAATTCCTGTGATCAATCCCGCCAGAAACAGAAGTACCCAGATAATATTTAACATGATGCGGAACCTCCTCCGAAACGGAAGCATTGCGTTTTTACTATTATATGCGCGTTTTTTAAGGGTATGTCCGCTTTTTTTGAGCTCCATAAATTTTCCGGGAAATATTTCCCAATTATTTGACTTTATCCCATTTATGTAGTATTATATTTCCACATTCATTCGAATGATGTCGAACATAAAGGAGTGTATGAAAAATGAAATCTACAGGTATCGTAAGAAAAGTTGATGAGCTGGGACGCGTCGTACTCCCCATCGAGCTCAGAAGGACGCTGAATATTTCATATAAGGATTCTCTTGAAATATTTACCGACAACAATATGGTTGTGCTCAGAAAATATGAGCCCTCCTGTATTTTCTGCGGAAGCGCCACAAACGTTGTGAACTATAAGGGCAGAAATATTTGTCCCGAGTGTATCGCTCATATGCAGGACGATCTCGGCATCGCTCAATAAGCCGGGCGCCTGCCTGCAATACATCCTGTTATCGAAAAAGACTGTCTCCGCTCAAAGACAGTCTTTTTTATATGCTTCGGCGCGCCAAAAAAAAAACGCCTCGCTCCTGTCGATAAGACAGGGCGAGGCAGCTGCCGTTTACGCACGCGCTTCAAAGGGAAGCAGCGAGCACAGGCACTTTATTCGATAATCTTGGAAACCGTACCGGCTCCTACCGTTCTGCCGCCCTCACGGATCGCGAAGCGCAGACCTTCCTCCATTGCGATCGGCGTGATCAGCTTAACATCCATATCGATGTGGTCTCCCGGCATTACCATCTCGGTACCCTCAGGAAGCGTAATAACGCCCGTAACGTCCGTCGTTCTGAAATAGAACTGCGGTCTGTAGTTGCTAAAGAACGGCGAGTGACGTCCGCCCTCCTCCTTCGTCAGCACGTAAACCTGGCCCTTGAAGTGCGTATGCGGATGAATCGTACCCGGTTTAACAAGAACCTGGCCTCTTTCCACTTCGGTTCTCTGAATACCTCTTAACAGAACGCCGATGTTATCTCCGGCTTCCGCCTGATCCAGCTGCTTTCTGAACATTTCAACGCCCGTAACAACCGTGTTCTTCTTTTCATCGCTGAGTCCTACGATCTCCGCGGGATCACCGACCTTGATTACACCTCTTTCAAGACGGCCCGTCGCAACCGTACCACGTCCAGTAATCGTGAATACGTCCTCAACAGGCATCAGGAACGGCTTGTCGATCGGTCTTTCCGGCGTAGGAATGTAGCTGTCAACGGCATCCATCAGCGCGTTGATGCACTCATATTCCGGAGCATTCGGATCCTCAGAGGTGCTTTCCAGCGCCTTGAGCGCAGAGCCTCTGATAATCGGGATCTCGTCGCCCGGGAACTCGTAAGAGCTGAGCAGCTCTCTGATTTCCATTTCGGCAAGGTCAAGAAGCTCCTCGTCGCCGGGATCAATCATATCACATTTATTCATGAATACTACAATGTAAGGAACACCGACCTGACGTGCAAGAAGGATATGCTCTCTCGTCTGCGCCTGCGGGCCATCCGGACCGGATACGAGCAGGATTGCACCATCCATCTGAGCTGCGCCGGTGATCATGTTCTTAACATAGTCGGCGTGGCCGGGGCAGTCAACGTGCGCATAGTGTCTCTTGTCCGTTTCATACTCAACATGTGCCGTGTTGATCGTGATTCCTCTTGCCTTCTCCTCGGGAGCGCCGTCAATTTCGTCATATGCTTTTGCGACTGCATCGCCTTTCAGAGAAAGCACTTTTGTAATGGCAGCGGTCAATGTCGTCTTGCCATGGTCAACGTGACCGATTGTACCAATATTTACGTGTGGTTTTGTTCTTACGAACTTAGCTTTTGCCATTTTTAAATCCTCCTTAAATAGATATCCTAATCAATATGAGAAAAAACGTGTCCTTATAGTATATTACACTTTTTCCCTTTGTTTTGCAAGTATAAATTTCGGCCCGAATCAGGCGTTCTCGGCGTTTCTCTGCTTGATAACCGCTTCCTGCACGCTCTTCGGAACTTCCTCATAATGACTTGGTTCCATAATGAACGAACCTCTTCCCTGCGTGATAGAACGAAGCGATGTCGTATATCCGAACATTTCTGCCAGCGGGCACAGCGCTGAAATAACCTTATTGCCCGCAACGTCTTCCATGCCTTCGATCTTGCCGCGTTTGGAACTGATGGAGCCAATGATGTCTCCGAGATATTCCTCAGGTACGTTTACGCTTACCTTCATGATGGGCTCAAGCAGAACAGGATCCGCCTTTTTGCAGGCCTCCTTAATGGCCATGGAGCCAGCGATCTTAAAGGCCATTTCAGAAGAGTCTACCTCGTGATAAGAACCGTCTACAAGCGTTACCTTAACATCTACGACGGGATAGCCGCCGAGAATTCCGCTCTGAAGCGCTTCCTGGATTCCCTGATCCACAGGGCCGATATATTCCTTCGGAATGACGCCGCCTACGATCTTGTTGACAAACTCATAGCCTTTGCCTCTTTCAAGCGGTTCCACTTCAATCACGCAGTGGCCGTACTGGCCGCGGCCTCCGGACTGACGAACAAATTTTCCTTCCTGACGTACCGCCTTGCGGATTCCTTCTTTATACGCAACCTGCGGATTGCCTACGTTTGCCTCTACCTTGAACTCTCGCAGCAGTCTGTCTACGATGATCTCAAGATGCAGCTCTCCCATTCCGGATATAATCGTCTGTCCTGTTTCATGATCGGTACGGACTTTGAAGGTAGGATCCTCCTCGGAGAGCTTCTGAAGCGCAATACTCATTTTCTCCTGTCCGGCTTTGGTTTTTGGTTCAACCGCTACCGAGATAACGGGTTCAGGGAATTCCATCGTTTCCAGTACGATGGGCTGCGTCTCGTCGCAAAGCGTATCTCCCGTCGTCGTGTCCTTCAATCCGACCGCAGCCGCAATGTCTCCGGCATAGACGCAGGAAATCTCTTCTCTGTGATTTGCATGCATCTGCACGATGCGGCCGATCCGTTCTTTTTTGCCCTTTGTCGCGTTATACACGTAGGAGCCGGCCTCAAGAGTACCGGAATATACGCGGAAGAAGCAAAGCTTACCCACGAAAGGATCCGTCACGATTTTAAACGCAAGCGCCGAAAACGGCTCTTCGTCACTGGAATGGCGGAATTCTTCCGTCTCCGTGCCCGGTATGACGCCTTTAATGGACGGAATGTCCGTAGGCGCAGGCATATAATCTACAATTGCATCCAGCAGCTGCTGCACACCCTTGTTCCTGTAAGAAGATCCGCAGAGCACCGGAATCATTTTTACCGCGATCGTCGCCTTCCGGATTCCTCTTTTGAGCTCTTCTACTGTAATTTCCTCGCCTTCAAGATATTTGGCCATCACTTCGTCGTCCTGTTCTGCAACGGCCTCCAGAAGCTGTTCGCGGTATTCCGCCGCAAGCTCTGCCATATCGGCAGGAATCGGCTCGATATCGACTTTCGTGCCCAGCTCATCCTTATAGATATGCGCGTCCATGTTTACCAGATCAATGATGCCGGTAAACGAATCCTCCTTGCCGATCGGCAGCTGAATGGGAACGGCGTTTGCTCCCAGCCGGTTCCGAATCATATCCACACAGCGGAAGAAATCGGCGCCCATAATATCCATTTTGTTTACATAGCCCATGCGGGGAACACCATATTTATCGGCCTGCCTCCAAACCGTTTCAGACTGGGGTTCCACACCGCCTTTCGCGCAGAACAGCGTGACGCTTCCGTCAAGGACACGCAGCGAACGCTCCACCTCGACGGTAAAATCCACGTGTCCGGGAGTATCGATGATGTTAATCCTCGTATTTTTCCACTGCGCAGTCGTGGCGGCCGAAGTGATTGTAATTCCCCTTTCCTGCTCCTGAACCATATAATCCATGGTCGCCGCTCCGTCGTGAACCTCTCCGATCTTGTGTGTCCGCCCGGTATAGAACAGGATTCTTTCTGTCGTCGTCGTCTTGCCGGCGTCAATATGAGCCATAATTCCTATATTTCTGGTATTCTCCAAACTAAAATTTCTAGGCATTATTTTCTCCATTCCTTCGTTTAAAACTAACCTTCCCTCAGGCGGCGCACCGCCGCTCATACGCGTGGTCCCTGCAAGGCCGGCGCCTCTTAAGGCCAATCGTACGGCAGGTAGAAATTACCAGCGATAATGGGCAAAAGCACGGTTTGCTTCCGCCATTTTGTGCATGTCTTCTTTTCTTCTGACTGCCCCGCCTGCGTTGTTGAGCGCATCCAGCAGCTCCGCTGCCAGACGTTCCGCCATCGTTCTTTCGCTTCTCTTTCGTGCGAAAGCTACGATCCATCTCAGTCCGAGCGCCTGACGGCGTTCCGGGCGAACCTCCATCGGAACCTGGTACGTAGCGCCGCCTACACGCCTGGCCTTGACTTCCAGCTGAGGCATAATATTATTGAGCGCTTCCTTGAAAACTTCGAGCGGCTCTTTGCCCGTTTTTTCTCGTATAATATCAAACGCATCATAGCAAATTCTCTGGGCGACGCCTTTTTTGCCGTCGAGCATGATATTATTAATAAGCTTCGTTACGACCTGATCGTTGTAGATCGGGTCAGGCAGAACCTCTCGCTTCGCAATATATCCCTTTCTAGGCATTTAACTTCCCTCCTTTTAATGACAAATCATCATCTGGTACTCTGCTTCTCTTCCAAAGCAGTTCATGCCGGCGCCCTTCATAAGATATATCACGCTGTAAGATGAAAAATCTATATGAATCACCGGCGATCCGGTAAAATATTATTTTTTCGCAGCTTTCGGTACTTTTGCACCGTATTTTGATCTGCCCTGCATCCGGTTGTTTACGCCGGCCGTATCGAGCGTGCCTCTGATGATATGGTATCTGACACCCGGCAGATCCTTGACTCTTCCGCCTCTGATCAGAACGACGCTGTGCTCCTGCAGATTATGTCCAATACCGGGAATATATGCAGTAACTTCCATACCGTTCGTAAGGCGAACTCTTGCAATCTTTCTTAAAGCGGAATTCGGTTTTTTCGGTGTGACCGTTCTTACGACGGAGCATACGCCTCTTTTCTGGGGGCTGCTGATGTCAGTGCTTCTTTTGGTCAGGCTGTTAAAGCCCTTCTGCAGCGCGGGAGAAGTAGACTTTTTCTCGATCGTCTGTCGGCCCTTCCGAACCAATTGGTTAAATGTCGGCATTTCTCTTTCACCTCCGTTCCAATTCATTGTATAACACGCAAACACGATTTGAACGAATCCTTCGTCCAAATCGCATAAGCTTTGTTATTCTACATCAGTGCTGTGAGCTTGTCAACACTGTTTTGGGAGAATTTACGTCTCATCGTCGGGATCATTATCATCATCCAGATAAATATCGCCGTCGATTGTGTCAAAATACGTCTTATCCTCCGCATCACGCACCAGAACCGTATGCTCTGAGGCGTCCTGCTCTCCGGATTCATCCTGAAACAGTTCTTCTCCCGAAGCAAATACATGCGCCGCCTGTTCTCCTTCCTGATACGGCAATTCCTCCCCAGGCCTTCTTTGGAGCGCCTCGACCTCGATATCAATATCTTTATAGCGGCTCATTCCTGTACCAGCTGGAATGAGTTTTCCGATAATGACATTTTCCTTCAAGCCGAGAAGCGGATCGCGCTTGCTCTTGATCGCAGCTTCGGTAAGGACGCGCGTCGTTTCCTGGAAGGAAGCGGCAGAAAGGAATGATTCCGTGGCAAGAGACGCCTTCGTAATTCCGAGGAGCGCTCTGCTTCCAACGGCTTCCTTTTTCCCTTCCTCTCTCATTTTCTCGTTTTCCGCGTTAAAGACGGAAAGGTCGACCATGCTGCCGGGCAGAAGCGTCGTGTCTCCGGCATCATCGACTTTTACCTTGCGGAGCATTTGCCGCACAATTACTTCGATATGACGGTCGTTGATTTTAACGCCCTGCATATTATAGACCTTCTGCACCTCTTCGATAATATAGTTCTGTACGCCTGTAATGCCTACGATGCGCAGAATATCATGCGGATTGATCGATCCGCCGACCAGCATGTCGCCCTTCCGGACGGTATCGCCCTCCTGCACCCGGAGATTTGTTCCTGTTACAAATGTATAGGACACGGAGGTTCCGTCCTCGGCCGTTACGGTTACTTCTTTCTTTTTGCCGGATTCTCCGATTGAAACGACGCCGTCGAGCTCGGATATCGTAGCATTTCCTTTCGGCTTCCTGGCTTCGAACAGTTCCTCTACTCTCGGGAGACCTTGCGTAATGTCGTCTGCCGTTGCGACGCCGCCCGTATGGAACGTACGCATGGTAAGCTGCGTACCGGGCTCTCCGATTGACTGTGCCGCAATGATCCCGACCGCGTCTCCAACGTTGCATTCCTCGTTCGTTGCAAGATTTGATCCGTAGCATTTTGCGCAGACGCCGTGCTGGCAGCGGCAGGTCAGTACCGAGCGGATCTTAACGCTGGTATATCCGGCGGCTACGATTTTTTCGGCAAGCTCTTCTGTAATCAGCGTGTCGCGATCTGCAAGCAGCTCGCCTGTTTTGGGATCTCTGATTTCTTCTGCTGGATAGCGTCCGGAAATCCGTGCTTCCAGCGGAACGATCGGGCCCTGCTCTTTGGCGTCGCTGTTTTCAATAGCGGAAATTTCAATATAGTCCTCCGTACCGCAGTCGCGTTCCCGGATAATGACTTCCTGGCTGACATCGACGAGACGCCTTGTCAGATAACCGGAGTCGGCCGTTCTCAGAGCCGTATCCGAAAGCGTCTTTCTGGTGCCGTGGCTGGAAATGAAAAACTCCAGAACATCAAGTCCCTCGCGGAAATTTGCCTTGATCGGGATTTCAATCGATTTTCCCGAGGTGTCCGTCATCAGTCCGCGCATTCCGGCAAGCTGTTTGATCTGATTGATGTTGCCTCGGGCTCCGGAGTCGCTCATCATGTTAATAGGATTGTATTCGCCCATGTTCTTCTTCAGGATTGCCGTGAGCTTTTCAATCGTTTCCGTCCACGCTTTAATGACGTTATTATAGCGCTCCTCCTCCGTGATCAGGCCTCTTCTGTACTGTTTTACGATTTTGTCAACAAGCTTATCGGTTTCTTCAATGAGCTGCTGTTTCTCCGGCGGAACGATAATATCCTCGATGCCTACGGTAATCGCGCCCTTTGTAGAGTATTTATAGCCCAGCGCCTTGATTTTATCGAGTACAACGGCCGTTTCCGTAAGCCCATGAACCTTGATGCATTTGTCGAGAATTTCCCCCAGCGTGCTCTTCTTTACGAGTTTATCAATCTCAAGCGAGAGCGCGTTTTCTCGCTTTGTCCGGTCAACAAAGCCGAGATCCTGCGGGATGGCGTCGTTGAAAATCAGCTTTCCGATCGTTGTGTTGAGCCGCTGCGTAATCGGACGGCCCTCAAACTCACCGAACCGTCTTACAATAATGGCGGTGTGAAGATCGATCCTGCCTGTATCGTACGCCATTTTCGCCTCGTCATACGATGCGAACACGGGGGCGTTCGTATAATCTTTATTTTTCTCGAGCGTCAGGTAGTAGCTGCCCAGAACCATATCCTGCGTAGGAACCGTGATCGGCTTGCCGTCTTTCGGTGCAAGCAGGTTGTTTGCAGACAGCATAAGGATTCTGGCTTCAGCCTGCGCTTCCGCAGACAGAGGAACATGGACGGCCATCTGGTCTCCGTCGAAGTCCGCATTGTACGCCGTACAAACGAGCGGATGAAGACGCAGCGCACGGCCCTCCACAAGCACAGGCTCAAACGCCTGAATTCCCAGGCGGTGAAGCGTCGGGGCTCTGTTCAGCAGCACGGGATGCTCCTTGATAATGTCCTCGAGAATGTCCCAGACCTCCGGCCGCACGCGGTCCACCATTTTCCGCGCGCTCTTGATATTCTGCGCTTTCCCATCATTGACGAGCTTCCTCATTACAAACGGCTTAAACAGCTCGAGCGCCATTTCTTTCGGGAGACCGCACTGATAGATCTTCAGCTCCGGTCCTACGACGATAACGCTTCGTCCGGAGTAATCCACGCGTTTTCCCAGCAGGTTCTGACGGAATCTGCCCTGCTTTCCCCGCAGCATATCGGATAACGATTTCAGCGGCCGCGTATTGGGGCCCGTTACAGGTCTGCCTCTGCGTCCGTTGTCCAGAAGGGCGTCTACAGCCTCCTGAAGCATTCTCTTTTCATTTCTGACGATAATATCAGGCGCTCGGAGCTCCTGGAGCCTTCTTAATCTGTTATTTCTGTTGATAACGCGCCGGTAAAGATCATTCAGATCCGAGGTGGCAAACCTGCCGCCGTCCAGCTGTACCATGGGGCGCAGATCCGGAGGAATGACAGGAATCACGGAAAGAATCATCCATTCCGGTTTATTGTGGGACTGGCGAAAGGCCTCGACTACCTCCAGCCTCTTAATCAGGCGCATTTTTTTCTGACTGACCGTCTGTCCGCCTTTTTCCTTTTCATTCTCTGTAAGGCGATCGACCTCCGCCCGGAGTTCCTCGGAAAGCTCGTCGAGGTTAACGTCATGCAGCAGCTTCTGGATCGCTTCGGCGCCCATCTGCGCCTGGAAACGCTGATAGCCGTACGTTTCGATCGCTTCTCTGTATTCTCTCTCGGTCAGTACCTGTTTATAGGCAAGGGCAGTCGTGCCCGGATCGATTACGACGTATGCCGCAAAATAAAGTACCTTCTCCAGCGCCCGGGGTGCCATATCCAGAATCAGGCCCATTCTGCTCGGGATTCCCCGGAAAAACCAGATATGTGATACCGGTGCGGCAAGCTCGATATGCCCCATGCGGGTACGCCGCACCTTAGAGCTCGTAACCTCCACGCCGCATTTATCGCATACAATCCCCCGATAGCGGTTCTTCTTATATTTTCCGCAGTGGCATTCGCCGTCCTTTGTCGGTCCGAAAATCCGTTCGCAGAACAATCCGTCCTTTTCGGGCTTCAGCGTCCTGTAGTTAATGGTTTCGGGCTTTTTGACTTCTCCGTGAGACCATTTGAGTATCGTCTCCGGCGAGGCCAGCCCGATCTGTATGGAATCGAAATTATTAAAATCTATCATTTCTAACTGCACGCTCCTTACTCCGAATTATTCCAGATCGGTATCATCCGAAATGGCGTCGAACACATCTGCGTCGAGATTTGCTTCTCCTTCCTCGAAATCTTCTATTTCCGCATCGGCGGCATCTTCAAATTCGTCGTCATGAAGAACGTCGTCCTGCGAGTCCATATCGCCGGACATGAAGATTTCTCCCGATTCATCCGTAAAATTCTGGAAATCCGGATTATATACGTCTTTTTTCGTTCTGTATTTATCAGGATTTTTAATATAATCCTCTTCCGCTTCCTTGAGCGGGATTTCCGTATTGTCTTCCATGAAGATCCGTACATCAAGCGCCAGGCTCTGCAGCTCTTTTACAAGGACCTTGAAGGATTCCGGGATGCCCGGCTCCGGAACGTTCTCGCCCTTGACGATCGCCTCGTACGTCTTGACGCGTCCGATCGTGTCGTCCGACTTGATCGTCAGAATTTCCTGGAGCGTGTACGCCGCGCCGTAAGCCTCCAGCGCCCAGACCTCCATTTCTCCGAACCGCTGACCGCCGAACTGCGCTTTTCCGCCCAGCGGCTGCTGCGTTACAAGCGAATACGGTCCCGTAGAACGCGCATGGATCTTATCGTCGACAAGATGATGCAGCTTGAGGTAATACATATAACCTACTGTAACGGGATTGTCAAAGGGCTCTCCCGTGCGTCCGTCGTATAGGATCGTCTTTCCGTCCGGGCTTTTGCCGGCAAGCTTCAACGTTTCTATGATGTCATGCTCCGATGCGCCGTCAAATACGGGCGTAGCAATTTTCCAGCCCAGCGCTTTTGCCGCGTATCCCAGATGAACCTCGAGCACCTGCCCGATATTCATTCGCGACGGAACGCCGAGCGGGTTCAATACGATTTCAAGCGGCGTGCCGTCCGGCAGGAATGGCATATCCTCTTCCGGTAAAATTCTGGAAATTACACCTTTGTTTCCGTGGCGTCCCGCCATTTTATCGCCTACTGAAAGCTTCCTCTTCTGCGCGATGTAAACGCGAACCATGCGGTTGACGCCGGGCGCCAGCTCATCGTCGTTTTCTCTGGTAAATTCTTTGACGTCAACGACGATTCCCGATTCTCCGTGCGGTACCTTGAGCGACGTATCGCGAACATCTCTTGATTTTTCTCCGAAAATCGCGCGCAGCAGCCGTTCTTCCGCAGTCAACTCAGTTTCGCCCTTCGGCGTTACTTTACCGACCAGAATATCGCCGGCATGAACCTCGGAGCCTACGATAACAACGCCGTTTGGATCGAGCATCCGGAGCGCGTCCTCTCCGACGTGCGGGATCTCGGCGGTGATTTCTTCCGGACCGAGCTTTGTATCCCTGGCCTCGCATTCGTATTCCTCAATATGGATCGAGGTGTAAATGTCTTCCTTCACCAGCTTCTCACTGATCAGAACGGCGTCTTCATAGTTATAGCCTTCCCATGTCATGAAGCCGATCAGCGCATTGCGCCCGAGTGCGATTTCGCCTTTGTCCGTGGATGGACCGTCTGCAATGACGTCTCCTTCGTTCACGCTCTGCCCAAAGGTCACGACCGGTCTCTGGTTGATACAGGTCCCCTGGTTGGAGCGCAGGTATTTCAGCAGATTGTATTTGTCCTCCGTGCCGTCCTCGCGTACAATCGTGATATATTTGCCGGTTACGTCTTTAACGGTTCCGGAATGCTTCGCAAGTACGACGGCTCCCGAGTCCTTCGCCGCTTTATATTCTATTCCCGTTGCGACAATCGGCGATTCCGCGCAAAGCAGCGGCACAGCCTGACGCTGCATGTTCGAGCCCATCAGAGCGCGGCTGGCGTCGTCGTTTTCCAGGAACGGGATCATTGCCGCGGCAACGGAAACGACCTGCTTGGGCGATACGTCCATATAATGAACGCGGTCGCTTTCGATCTCTATAAACTCGTCGCGATAACGGCAGACGACCTTCCGGTTGACAAAATGACCTTCCTCGTCCAGCGGCTCGTTCGCCTGCGCAACGATATACTTGTCTTCCTCATCCGCCATGAGATAGTCGATCTGGTCCGTAACGGTTTTTGTCTTGGGATCGTATTTTCTATATGGAGCCTCAATGAATCCGTATTCGTTGATTCTCGCATATGTACTTAGCGAGCCGATCAAACCGATGTTTGGACCTTCCGGTGTTTCTATCGGACACATTCGTCCGTAATGAGAATAATGCACGTCGCGGACGTCAAAGGTGGCGCGCTCCCGATTCAGGCCGCCCGGGCCGAGCGCGCTGAGTCTTCTTTTATTTGCCAACTCGGCGAGAGGGTTCGTCTGGTCCATAAATTGAGAAAGCTGGCTGGATCCGAAAAACTCCTTTATCGCCGCCGTCACGGGCCGCGTGTTGATCAGCGCCTGCGGCGTGATGACGTCTTTTTCCTGCATTGCCATACGTTCCCGTACTATCCGTTCCATTCTGGACAGTCCAATTCGGAACTGGTTTTGCAGAAGCTCTCCGACTGACCGGATTCTTCTGTTTCCGAGATGGTCGATATCGTCGGTAGCGCCCAGATCATACTGGAGATTTAAAATATAGCTGAACGACGCCAGAATATCGTCAAGCGTCAGATGCTTGGGCTGCAATTCGTTGGCGCGATCTTTAATTTCTTTCTTTAAAACGTCCTCGTCGCCCTCTGCTTTTTCGAGAATTTCGCTGAGAACTGTAAAATTTACTTTTTCGGTTATGCCGTATTCCTTGACGTCAAACGTTACGTATTTCGTGATGTCGACGGTGTTGTTTCCGATGATTTTGACCGGGCGGTACGGCGTGTTGATGATTACCGTATTTATGGCGCTGTTCTGGATCTCGAGAGCTTTTTCCTCGGATACGGCCTCGCCGGCTTTTGCAAGGATTTCTCCCGTGGCCGTGTCAATTACGTCGGCTGCGAGCGTTTTTCCCGCAATCTGGGAGGAAAGCGAAAGCTTCTTATTGAATTTGTATCGGCCGACCTTGGCAAGATCATATCTCTTTGCGTCAAAAAACATGCCGTACAAAAGCGAGCGCGCGTTTTCCACGAGAGCCGGCTCGCCCGGACGGAGCTTTTTGTAGATCTCAATTAACGCCTCGTCCGTATTTTGCGTAGCGTCCTTCTGCAGCGTGTTCAGCAGACGCTCGTCGACGATGCTGTCGTCGTTTTCGTCCGCGTATTCGGGTGCAAGCTCGTCTCTAGATACGGAAAAAAGGTTCAATATGCTCGCGTCGTCGCTATATCCGAAGGCTCGAAGCAGGATTGTAGCAGGTATTTTTCTGTTTCTGTCTATCCTGACATAAATTACGTCGCTGAAATCGATTTCCGTTTCCAGCCATGCGCCTCTGTTGGGAATCAGCGTGGATGCAGTAATGTATTTTCCTTTTGTCTTATCGTAGTTTTTTTCAAAATAGGCGCCGGGTGAGCGAACGAGCTGACTGACGATTACCCGCTCCGCGCCGTTCATAATAAAGGTGCCGTTATCGGTCATGAGAGGAAATTCACCGAAATAGATCACATCCTCTTTCATCAGGCCCGTTTCTTTATCCACAACACGTACACGTACTTTCAGGGGAGACGCATAGGTCGCATCTCTTTCTTTACACTCTTCGATTGAATAATTTGTCTTATTTTCGAGATAATAATCTACGAATTCCAACATTAGATTTCCCGAGTAATCGGTGATTGGGGAAATATCCTTAAATACTTCTTTCAGACCTTCGTCCAGGAACTGCTTATAGGAGCTTTTCTGAACGGCTATCAGATTCGGCATCTCGAGAATTTCCTGAATCTTTGAATAGCTTTTCCTCTCGTTCTGACCGTACATTACCGAATGCACCATATTGATAATCACCTCATGCTTTTTTCCCGCGGCCGCCGCTTCCGGAAGCTTGTCCGCAAACCTATTGCACACTGTACGAATCCGTGTTATAATTCCACCCGTAATAGTTCATATATACGTCATATACACTACATCTGGTGTATGAAATTATAAGACGCCAAGATATGGTTGTAATCCATTGGAGATTACAACGCAGTTTGTTACTATATCACATTTATGTCAAGATGTCAAACATTTTTTCAAGTTTCTTTATAAACCATTTGTGATAATGTCTCAATAAACCACAAGGGAAAATGTCCCGAATGTGGTAAGCTACCTACATCAATATATGGAGGTGGAGATCATTAGGAGGATTGAATTAAATATGGATGAACAGAAGAAGTATGAGGTAATCAAGAAGCTGGTCGACACAAATGGAAACAAAGATAGAGCTGCCATGACATTGGGTATCAGCAGAAGACAGGTGAACCGTTTAATCATCGCATACAATGACGAAGGTAAAGGTGCCTTTGTACACGGAAACAGAGGGCGAAAGCCAGCCATAACGACATCGGATGAGGTACGTAGAACCGTAGTGGATCTCTATCGCACAAAATACTATGGAGCTAATTTCGTACACTTTACGGAGCTTCTGAAACGTAATGAGAATATATCACTTTCCGTATCAGCCGTAACCAACTATCTTGAAACAGAAAATATCTATTCGCCACGTGTTACAAAAGCAAAGAGGAAAAGGATCAGAAAAGAACTCGAGCAGAAAAAGGCTAACGCAAGGACAAAGAAAGAAGCTGATGCAATTCAGACAAATATTGTGGCCGTTGAGGACGCCCATTCCAGGCGCCCGAGATGTGCATATTTCGGCGAATTACTGCAGATGGACCCACTCCATACGAATGGTTCGGGACGAAAAAAACAACCCTACATATCGCCGTAGACGATGCCACCGGAAGTATAGTAGGAGCCTATTTAGACAGGCAGGAAACCTTGAAAGGATATTACAACGTATATGCCCAGATTCTGCGCAAATATGGGATTCCCTACAAGTTCTTTACTGACCGTCGTACAGTATTTACATACAAAAAGAAAAATGCCCCTGACATTGGTGAGGATGTCTGTACGCAGTTTGCTTACGCATGTAAACAGTTTGGCACAGCAATTGAATACAGCAGTGTTCCGCAAGCCAAAGGACGGGTGGAGCGTATGTTTGAAAGCTTGCAGTCACGCCTACCGGTCGAGCTTAGACTGGCAGGCATAACTGACGTAGATGCGGCGAATGAATTCCTTGACCACTACATCGATGAATTCAATGCCAGATTCGCCCTACCCGTTAATAGTATCAAATCTGTGTTTGAAACGCAACCCTCGGAAGAAACCATCAACCTGACCCTTGCCATTCTGACACAAAGAACCGTAGACAGCGGACACTGTATTCAATTCAATAATCGATACTACAGGATGCTGGATTCCAACGGCATGCAGGAACATTACAGAAAAGGAACTAAAGCCATGGTAATCCAAGCTTTTGACGGCAGTCTCTTCTGTTCCGTAAACGACAACACGATTTATGTATTGGATGAAATTCCCAAACGAGAAACGAAGTCAGAAGAATTCGATCCGGAGTATGAAAAGCCAGCACCGCAAAAAAGATACATACCACCAATGAATCATCCATGGAGAAGCAAATCGTTTTGGAAATTTGTAAAATCACAGCAACATCATTTGACGGACGATGTTTCGGCATAAAAAAGAGCGGGAACGAAGTCAAGGGACAGTACGCTGACCGCGGGTAGCGGTCGGGCAGCCCTTGACGGAGTGACACGGAAAACCCTTTGAGCAGGTAGGAAGGAGAAGCCTTCCCACCTGCCTCCCCGACGAGGGGTGGGGTTTGGGGCAAAGCCCCAAAAGCAACAAAAACATTACATCTCATGGTGCTAATGTTTTCCTATTTTCGGGACATTTTCAAAAATGGTTGACAGTGCTTAATTGCGGGAATTAATTTCGCTGTAAGTCATTTTTCGATTTTCTCGATTTTCGATTTTTGTGCATCAAAACATTATCACATCAATGCAGCAAATTTCAGCATAATCATACGTACTTAACTTACTTAATTCACTCAATTTACTTAGCTTACTTAGCTTGTTAAAATTGCTTAACTTACTTAACTTGCTTAAATTATTTAAATTACTTGACTTGCTTAGCTTGCTTAAATTAATTAAATTACTCAATTTACTTAGCTTGTTTAAATTGCTAACTCACTTGACTTGCTTAGCTTGCTTAAATTGCTTAGCTTGTTTAACTTACCTAACTCACCTAAGCACAAGAACCCGACATACACTCCTGTACTCTTTGTTTTTTATGTGCAATTTTCTCTTTCCATAGCACTTCATAATACTGTTTTTATATTTTTTCTACTGCTAACATGGCTTCTCTCACAACAAACTAATTTTACTTAATTTTACAAATTTTAAAATTTCGTTTATTTCAAAGTTCGAGCTTTTTCGTCATTGAGTATCTGTATAATACAAATACAGAGCTTTTGTCCCGACGGAGGAGATTAGCTTTGAAACGAATTTTGGAATTAACTTTAAAATTAACTTTGGCATTGATTTTGAATTTGATTTTGAAATTTAACTTTAAAATAAATTCCGAAATTAGCTCTGAAATGAATTTTAAGGAGGTACTTAAGTGAATCTTATTAAAAAACACCCCTGTAATACATCATCAGAAATATCATGGGAAACACTTTCAAACGACAGCTACTCGGCACTGCGTACACATGTGCATGCTCTTCTCGACTGCCGCGCCAAATCTGAGCGCCTCGATTCCCTCGGCATATCGCGCGGCACGCTTGTTTTCAGCAGCTATGATGAATGATGAGAAATATCAGCATGATTTACTTGAAAAGAGACATCTTGCAAAACAAAATCACCTGCCTTTCGTTATTATTGATATGACAGACTACGAAGACGAAACGGGCAGGAACAGGACAAGGCTCAATTTCAGCATGCTCAAGCGCATTTTCATTAATATCTGTCTTGGCAAAATTAAATGTGCAGGTGAAATTATTAGGCCATACGTCAACGCGCCGCCTGCCGCCGCCCAAAAAGGCGTCTGAGCAAAAACATTTAAGTAAAAATGTTTGAGCAAAAGCACTTGAACAAAAGCGCCTGACAAAAAAGCGCCTGACAAAAAAAGCCTTACTCAAAGACGCTTTGCTCAAAACGCTTTACCCCAAACGCCTGTTCAGAGATGCCTGAGCGCTGCACTACATAGAAAATTGACAGAAAAAGCCGCTTAATGTAACCTGAAAATTGCCAATTTGCATTTCATGTAAGTTTTGCAGTGTTGGATTATTATATGCTCATATATTTACAATATTTTGAATAATAAGCATGATTTTACTTTTAATACATAAATTTCCAGATATGCCTTAATATGTATATAAATTTATTTGTAATAATTACCATAAATGTATTTATTTGTCGCCAATACCGTTTCTGTAAAAGCATGATGAATTTTTGTGCAGAAAAATTTCTATATTACATCATTACATCAAAAAATCTCAGCCGTCTCAGTGATATCTGCATATTAAGTGCTTTTCTGTATATTAAACTTTACAGCCTTAATTAACTTTTTAAATTTATTAGTATTCTTATAAGCATTTTATCAATAATTTTATCAGCAATTCCATTCAAATATTTCCTCTTTTCTGCACATTAAGCTCACAATGCAGAAAACCATCAGCTTGATATCCTTATTACTTCTAAAAGTGCATCATACTTTTGCGTACACTTCTGTTTTTCTGTATAAATCTCAAGCTTGTGCAGAAAAACTGTAAATGGGAAGTGTGAAGACTCAGCGTGAATAGTCAATTAGTCAAGTGTAGCAGTGGTTATAGCCAAAGAAATCGTCGACAATCCAGCCGGCTATTCTCGCCTATTTAACTTTTTTCTGTACAAGTCTACAATCTGTGCAGAAAAACATAAGTTGAATCTTTTTATTTCAGCAGAAAGTACCTCATGCGCTTGCTAATCTCTGTATTTTTCTGCATAAATCTAAAGTTTATGCAGAAAAGCAGACGTTGTGTGTCTTTATTTTTCTCAAAAGTACTTCATAGTCTTGCATGCAACTGTGTTTTTCTGCACAAACAATTCATCTGTGCAGAAAAAGCTGCGCATAGCCAGTATGAAGAGTTTGCTGTGAAAAGTTAATGCGAAGACTCAGCGTGAATAGTCTGCTGCGAAAAGTTAGTGCGAAGACTCAGCGTGAATAGTTTGCTGTGAAAAGTTAATGCGAAGACTCAGCGTGAATAGTCTGCTGTGAATAGAATGTAGAAAAACATGATACGGATTTCATAATTCAGCTAAATAGCCGGAAAGAATAATTATTTTGGTGTTGATAGGGAATGCTTTTCTTTTATTTTTGGTCGTAAATTTTGCTTATTGCCAAAATTAATATCAAAATTATTCAAAATTGCTTTTTTATGTAGCTATTTATCTATACTCTCAAAAATCTGTTATTTACTTTTTAACAAAAAAATTAATTCTGCAAGAGTTTACAGCTTTTAAATGGATATTTTCAAGCATTTTCTGAATATTTTTGAGTATTTTCTGAATTTTTTGAGCATTTCTGAGTTTTCCAAGTATTTTCTGAATTTTTCAAGTATTTTCTGAGTATTTTTGAGTATTTTCGGATATGCTATTTACGATAGCTCGGTTGACCGATATAGTAATAATAATGAGATGAGGTGCGTGTTTCTCAACTGTATCTCAATGATCTGCTGGCTGAAAAAAATATACAAATACCGTCTTGCAAAAGAAAGCGGCGTTCCTCAAACCACTATCGTAAATATATGCAGCCGCGAGGCCAGCATCGAGAAATATTCCGCCGACACAATATAACAATATATTATAAGATTCCAAAGTACTTGGCGTTTCAATGGAAAGCCTGATTGAGCAGGAAATAGAAAGCGATACGCCGCAGCGGAAAAGGCCGTCCTTTGAGGTATTCAAGAGCAATTTGTGTCACCTTGTCAAGAAAAATGGCGATATTGATTTTATGATCGATACGCTTACAACGGATGAGGTCAGAACTCTGTATGATCGAAAATGGTATGCGAAAGCCTTTTATTTCCATGACATGGCGGATGACTTGTCGAGAGAAAACCATGTGCCGCTTTGTGCGAAGTACAACGATATTCGCGCCAAAAGCTGCAGAAAATCATCTATCTCGCAGGCGTTATGATTCCGGACACGGCTGTAAAAACCGACAAGCACATCAAGGAATGTATGAAAAAAGCAATACCGGAATTTTTGCGTCCACAAGCAAGCACAAACACGAAAGAGGATGTTTGAATGGAAAGAAAGGGTGCGCTTGAAAGAAATCCAAAATAAAAGTAACAAAATTACCGGAAATTTCTATTACTGTGCCTCGTATGGCCGCGAAGCACAGTTTTATAAAATTACAAATCAATCAGTATTGTTTACTTAAATTATATTATTTTCATTTTTTTATATTATATAATTAACAGAAAATAATAATACTTATCATGATATGTACAAAGGAGGCATAAAACATTGTTTGTACGCTATACATGGGATCATATAAAAATAGACGATCATGTAAATCTTCCTTCAGAGCGCGCTATGATGCTGCCGGCATTCCTGCGGTGTATGGGAAATTGGATTGAAGGAGCAAAATATAGAACAGTACGAAAAAATTCATATAATTATTACCTTCTTTATACCGTATCCGGCAGAGGTAATATTCACTACCGCGGTCAAAATTTGTCTTTAGCGCCGGGGCAGCTTTGCCTGTTAGACTGCATGGAGCTTCATGAATACGGCAGTGAGCAGAACAGCGAATGGCACAGCATATGGTTTCATATATACGGAAGCGGCGTAGCAAGCTGTTTTAATATATTAAATCCTGATAATACTTTCCAAACAGTAGACTTTAATGATACAAAAGCGGTCGAAGATTTGTACAAAGCTATCATTCCGCACTTAAACAGCGCACAACTATCGGACGAGCTTGAAATATGCAGCCTTATAATGGATTTTTTGTTTCAGGTATTACTGAAATTTCAGCTGCAAAATCCGCAGGAGTATGAATCTCCGCCTGCATGGCTTGCCGAAATAGAGCCGTATATAGATCGCATGGTATGGAGCGATATAACAATACCGAAAATAGCGCGGCATTTCTGCGTCCCTGTATACGAAGTTGAGCAGGCATTTCAGACACATTTAAAGAAAACTCCTGCTGAATATATAAATGAACGGAAAAAACTTTATACGCCTGATAATGCATCTGACAAGGATAGCATTGTACACAGTCATCCGAAATATGTAATTGACGCAATAAATTATATAGAAGAAAATTATGACCAGAATATACGTATATTTAATATAATTCAGGGCAGCTTTATAAGCAAGCCTGCTTTTATTAAAGAATTTAAGCGTTATACATGCATGAAGCCTATGGAATATCTTACTTCAGTGCGCATAAAAAAGAGTATGAATATGCTTCAAAATACGTTTGCTCCTATAACTGAGATAGCGCAAAGCTGCGGTTATGCTTCATCAAGCCTTTTTACAAAGCATTTCAAGGAATGGACCGGAATTACGCCTACACAGTTCCGGAACAAACATCTGACACCCTCGGATCAAAATCAGACAGTATAGAGGGCGCTCATTATTTATAATTATTTATATACTGCCCGGCGGCATATATACGCTTGCATATGTACGGATTGCATATGTATGGCTTGCATATGTACGGCTTGCATGTGTACGGCTTGCATGTGTATGGCTTGCATATGTACGGCTTGCATATGTATGGCTTCATATGTATGGCTTCATATGTATGGCTTTATATGCACGACTTCATATGTTCGGCTTCATATGCCGTTTCAGACTGCTGACAAACCATATGTATTAGAGAGGTGCTTCCAATTGTTTTTATTGCCTGTGCGTTCTCTGTACTGTTTGCTCTGTACTGTTTGCTTTGTACTGTTTGCTTTCTTTTATATATCTATTGCCGATTCGTCCAGCAGGAACTGTTCGATTCCGATGAAAAGAATCCCGTTCTCGTCATGCCACGGTTCGATATCCTCTCTTACCACAACGATCTTCTTGAAGGAATCCTGTATCTTTGTAAACGGACGAATCTCCTGCTTCCGCTTTTCTTCATCCGGAATGGCAAAAGCAGACTGAATATAATAGCGTTTGCTGCCGCGATTCGCAACGAAATCCACCTCGTACTGCACTCTCTTGTTCTTTCCTTCGTCGTCTCTCACAGTGACTTCTACAACGCCGACGTCAATATCAAACTCCCGAACGCGAAGCTCGTTATAAAGGATATTCTCCATGATGTGGTTTTCCTCCTGCTGACGGAAGTTCAGCCTTGCGTTGCGGAGTCCCACATCCGAATAATAGTACTTCATAGGCGAGCCGATCTGCTTTCTCCCTTTCACATCATACCGTTTCGCCCGATAAAGCATAAAGGCGTCAATAAAGTAATCCAAGTATCTGCCTACGGTATCATTAGTCACAGACAGACCCTTGACCGAACTGAAGGTATTTGCAATGCGGACAGGATTTGTAAGAGATCCAACCGCCGACGCCATAAGGTCTAAAAGGTCGTCCAACACCGTTTTGTCGTGTCCGAGCTTGTGACGCGCCATGATGTCGTCCAGATAGATTTTATCGAACAGGTCATGCAGATACTTGCTTTTGTCCTGCGGAGTTTTCTGCCGGAGTATCAGCGGCATTCCGCCGTAAGTAAAATAATCCCGCCACGCATGACGCTTATCGTCTCCGTAAGCGTCGTAGAATTCCCGATAGCACAGAGGGTTCACACGCACTTCGTCCCCTCTCCCGCGAAATTCGGTCAGAATGTCGGATGAAAGCATTTTGGAATTGCTTCCAGTAACATACAAATCGACATTTTTGATTTTCATTAGCCCCAACAGAACGTCCACGAAGCCAACCGTCTCGCCGCTGTCCGGCAAATAAGGATTCGGGATATCCGCCACCTTCTGAATCTCGTCCAAAAAGACATAGTACATCTTGTCCTTATCTACAAGCAGGCTTCGAATATACTTTCCCAGCTCCAACGGATTTCTGTAGCGAATATTTTCATCGTCGTCCAAAGCAAGTGAAATGATATGGGAATCGTCCACGCCGATGCTGTTCAGATATCTGCGGTAGATTTCAAACAGTAGGTAGGATTTTCCGCAGCGGCGAATGCCGGTGATTACCTTAACCATTCCGTTTTCTTTTTTATTGATCAGTTTATCAAGATAAATTTGGCGCTGTATCATGTTCATTTCTCCCAGCTATAATTTCGACAAAAATGTGCATGCACGCATTTTTGACTAATGACAGTATGCGCCTTTTTCGATAAAAAAGCAAGAGGGATTAGGAGGAATCATGGGTTTGGATCGAGCACACTAAAAGAAAAACGAAAAGAAGAACTAAAAGAGAAACGAAAAGGAAAAGGCAACGGAAAAGCCCGCTGCCCCTTTTGTTTGCAGATATTTTAAATTTTTAATTTTATATATTTCATATTTTGTATATAAAATTTTGTATTTTGCATTTTAAATTTTATATTTTGCATTTCGTGTTTTGCATTTTATATTTTACATTTTACAGTCCTGAATCCATCAAAGGTCCCCAGAGATTTTCAGGCGTTTTTGTATAATGTATTATATTTGATATTGCCATGTCATCTTCAGTATCGTCTATATAAGCGCGCGTATGGAACTGAGTCGCGCCTACCTTGGCCCAGAAATATATTACGTCAGAATAGCTGTCGCTTCCGGGAGTGGCTACAAGAAGATATTCCCCGTCAAGCTGTTCGTCAAAACCGAATACAACCTTTGTATTTGAATTTCCGTCTGATACCACTTCAAATTCATCTGCCGCAACAGGCTCACTTTCAAGCGTAGCTTCATATGTTCCCATCCAATGATATAATTCCAGTCTCAGAATTCCGGATGTAGAACCGTATGATTTTGTGATGGAGTCAAATGTCGTAGTAGCGAAAAACTGCATTGCATATTTTCCTGCGCTTCTCTGCCCGTCTGTGCCGTCATCTGCAACGACATTATAATCGACGCCCGTGTTCGGATCGAGAATGCTTCCGGCATACGTTTCTTTGCCCGGCTCCACAGTAGCTACAGGAGCCGGCGGTTCCTTTGTAGCTTCCGGCGTCTCAGGCGCGGCCGTAGGAGCATCCGGTGTTGCACTTTCAGTAGCGTCAGCTGTATTTTCCGGCGACGCAGAAGGTGTTGCCGAAGCTGTTTCTTTAGCAGGCGTATTCGTTGTGCCTGCGGAAGGCGCTGTAGAGGCTGTATTTCCGCCGCTTTCCGTTTCTCCATTGGAACAGCCTACGAGCACCGCCGCCAATGTCAAAGCTAAAAGTATGACGATCAGTCTATTCAGAAAATTCTTTTTCATATGATTATCCTCCTTAACTGCATAATTATGTAATTTACTAATTTTATAATTTGTAATTCTATTTTTATAATTTTGTAATTCTATGATTCGGGCAACAAAAGAGTATTCAGCGTATTTCTATTTCAGAAATGGCTACGACGTCCTTTTTAGCGGATGTTATAGTTGTTGTGTAAAGCGAATTGAAATACAGACGCAAATAGCGTGCCTCAACGCTTTCAAATTCAAATACAGCCGCATCTCCGTTATCAGAATTATATTCATAATTCTCTACCTTAAGAGCGTCCTGCCATGTAACTCCGTCAGCAGAATATTGCACCGTAAAGTCCTTTGGGAAATAATCGCCTTTATGCTCCGCAGGATGCAAGCTGTACGGATAAATGGATACCTGATGAACAGAAACAGGACGAAGCATATCAACCGCAAGCCATGCCTCTTTTTCCTTTTCACGCAGACTCTTCATTTTTTGAAACATCCAGCCGCGAGATGTACCTGTTGACGTACAAATACCGTCGTTTGCTTTACATGCATACATTCCGTCATAGCCGACAGAATCTGAAGCATATATAGGCTTTCCGAGAGCATAATTTATATTTTCGCCCGTATCAATGTCATATGTGGGCTGCCCCAAAAGATTATCCTTGCTATTAAGCGCATATAATGCAAAGCCTCCGGCCTTTAGCTTCATTTTGAGAATTCCGTCATTTATGTCAGCAGCTTCTAATGTGCCTCCTGTAATATCATACAGACCGTTTACACCGTTCAGCTTTACTGAAAGCTCGCTGTCATTCTGAAAATCCTTGTTTACAAACATAAGATAATTTCTTCCTGTATTGCGGTCTACCATAAGCGATACCATGAAGTCACTTTTATCAGTTGCCTGTACATACCAATCCGAAGGAAGCATATCGGTTGAAGCGTCATTACGTCCATTGTGGTATATTACCATAGCGTCAAGATTACCCAATATGCGGCTTACCTTCTTGACATCCGCATTATTCTCGCATACTCCCTCGAAGTTCTCCGAAGGCTTACCGTCGTGACCGATTATGGCATCGAAATATTTATCCGGATTATACGGCGTTGTACACCACGTATAAAATTTCAGATTTTTATAGCCGTATGCAAGTGCTGCCGACATATGATAACGTATTTCAGCAGGTGTAGGCTGACGGTATCCGTAATATGTTGAGCCTACAGCTTGAATATACAGAGCAGTATCTACATCGTATTTCAGTCCAAGATTTCTCACAACATCCATATTGTTGAACATTTGAGGAACTGAGTTCGGCTCGGGTGAAAAAGGATATTGGTCATACGAAAGATAACTAAGGTTCCCCTTACCCACTACGCTCAAAAAGTCCTCCATTTGTGCAGGCACATCGGCAAGAGCACCTATAGGGAAAAAATTAATCTGTGCTATTGCTCCCGGCTTTACCTGCTGCATAAGCTGTACTATTCTTGCATATTGGTTGGCATCCGAAGGCTCATCTATGACATGGTAGCCCCACACACAGGCGTAGTCCTTATATTTTTCGAATGCGCTTATTATGCCTTCGTCTGGTAATGATGTGAATCTTCTCCATGTGGAATCGCATATCAGTATTCCAATACCGTATTTTTCACACATCTCCAATGTTTTTGCTATACAGTCCTCTTTTTCATGATAAACCTGCAAATCCCACTCAAGCAGATCTATATGCCCCTGCTTGAGGTATCCGTACTGTTCATCATTAACGCCAGTTATTCCGTCGTCCGAGGGTGCCTTATGCGCCGTGAGCAATACATCGCCGTCTCCGCTTATAAGCGATTCAAAACTCAAATCCTTATCCAAATCGTCATTCGAATCTCCGCCTGTACCTGTATCACCCGACCCGCCGGCAGGAGTATTACTTCCTGATCCATCGGCCTGCTGTACTGTTTTGCCGCATGATGTGAGAAGCATCATAAATGCGCATACAAACGAAAGCAACGTAAATGTCAAATGTTTTGTGTATGTAGATTTCATTAAATATGAGTCCTCCTGTATATTTTATCTGCGTTGTCTGCCGAAGCATTCAGTTTGGCGTCAAGCTTAGCGCAGCTCACAGAAACACAATGCGGCTGCAGACAAACATACTCCTGTAGCCGCATGTATATAAAAGGTATTTTATTGATTTATATTTCCCTTACCTTTTTTGAAAATTACAAGTGCGGCGCAGCATACGCATGCCGTTAATATCAATGCTGACATCATAATACCTGTTGTATCACCGGTATCGCCCGCATCCGGTTTTGGCGTTGTGCCCTGATTACCGCCGGTAGACTGCGGCACTGCGGCCATAATAGGTCCGTACATATTATTCGGAGTGTTTACATAATGTATGTTATATGAAATAGAATAGTTTTCGGCTATTCTCCACTTGCCGTCGCTTGCATCCTCAATATATGCCCTTGTATGATATTTTGTTGCATTGCTCTTTGCAAAGTATATAACCATATCCGTTGGAGCAGTGTATCCGTCTCCCGGCGTTACTACGATCACATATTCGCCGTCCGGCTGCTCGTCAAATTTGAAATCAACAAGTGCGGTGGTTCCGTCTTTTGGAACATCAAACTCCTGTTCTTTTACAAGCTGCGCTATATCACTGTGAACCGTTGCCTCATATCCGCCCATCCAGCGGAAAAGTGATACTTTTACTTTTCCGGTTGTTGAGCCAAATGATTTTGAAAGTCCGTCAAATGATGTAGAAGCATAAAACTGCATCGCTATTATATGATGAGTACGTCCATTGTCCTCTCCGTCTTCTGAATTGAAATTATATGTGACAGGCTCTTGGCTACTAACACCTCCGGCATATGTTCCCTGTCCGGGCTTAACAGTCGGCGCTGCAGGCTCCGATCCGTCCTGCGGCTCTGAAGTCGGATTAACGCTGGGCTCCTCCGAAGGAACTGTAGTAGGTTGTTCAGTAGACTCTGTAGCAGGCGGTTCAGTTGCAGGAGATTCGGTTGCAGGAGGTTCAGTTGCAGGAGATTCGGTAACAGGTGGCTCGGTAACAGTAGGCACTGCATCCATAATAGGCCCGTACATATTATTCGGAGTGTTTACATAATGTATGTTGTATGAAATAGAATAGTTTTCGGCTATTCTCCACTTGCCGTCGCTTTTGTCCTCTATATATGTCCTTGTGTGATATTTTGTTGCATTAGTTTTTGCAAAGTATGTAACCATATTCGCTGGATCAGTGTATCCATCTCCCGGCGTCACTACAATCACATACTCTCCGTCCGGCTGCGTGTCAAATTTGAAATCAACAAGTGCGGTGCTGTTTGTTGGAACATTAAACTCCTGTTCTTTTACAAGCTGCGCTATATCACTGTGAACTGTTGCCTCATATCCGCCCATCCAGCGGAAAAGCGATACTTTTAGCTTTCCGGTTGTTGAGGCAAATGATTTTGAAAGTCCGTCAAATGATGTAGAGGCATAAAACTGCATCGCTATTATATGGTGAGCGCGTGAACCGTCATCTCCGTCATCTGAATTGAAATTATATGTGACAGGATCGTTGCTCTTTATACCTCCGGCATACGTTCCCTGTCCGGGCGGTACAGTAGGAGCCGCAGTTTCCGGCGCTTCTGCTCCAAAGCTTGCAAAAGAACCGATACATATGGCAGCTGCCATTACGATAATAACTATTGCCGAAGTGATAGGCAAACATTTTCTCTTCATATTATATTCCTCCTAAGCTGTATTTATTGTTCTGCAATTAATAGTCGTGCTTAATGCTGCTTATATTATGCAGAGCATTATTTAACATAATCTTATTACACATCGGAAATACAAAATATAATAAAAGTAAATAGTCTTAAAATAAAAATAACTTTTACGTATTTATATATTATATTATTATTCTGATCATATTATTACTCTGAACAGTTCTCCGTCGCCCGGCGCAAAACGCACATGATACATTCCGTTAAATGAATACATATCCTCCCACATGCCCGTTTTTTTATCAAGTCTTAATAATTTTCCGTCATTTGCAAGGCTGAATGTTACATGCTGAAAATCGTTATAATCCTTATTTACAAGCATAAACATTCCGTTTTCAAAGAAACCTGCTATAAGTCTTTTAGCATCTATGTGCCGAACGGTTTCCGTTCCTCCGTCAGGCCAATATGTAACCGCATCCTTTTCATAACCTATATGATATACTCCGGTAGAAAGCGAATTTCCTGTATATGCTCCTATCATGCTTACCTCTTTGTTTATTTCACGTACAATATAATAATAATGCGTTTTGCTTCCGTCTCTTTCTATCATTCCGTTTGTATACAGGAAATTTATAGTATGATATGTCCAATATGTATAATACGAAAGCCTTGATACACCGTATGCAAGAGCCGTAAATACCTCATAGCGTATCTCACCCTCAGTCAGATCTCTGTAATGTGCATGCTGCGTAAGCTGTACTGTAGTCATGAAAGGTATGCCGTATTTGAGTGACATACGGCGAAATGTCTCCAGATTATCTATATATCCGTCGCCGTCAAATTTCTCATATACACCGTCACTGCGTATAACGTAACGGTTTGATTGCATATCTATCTGCGAAAGCGACGAAAGCTCGATCCTTTTCTGTCCGAAATGATACCTGTCATAGCTAAGAATCGAAGGACGCACCGCTTCAATAAAATATTCCAGATCGGCCTCATATTTCTCACCGTTGCCCGGCAGAAGATTTACATATCCCTCAACATCCGGATTTAATTCCTCCAGATAATGCTTTACACGTGCTATTCTGTCAAATTCATCGCGTGTTGCGGGCTCATCCTTTATGTGAAATGAAAAAAGCGCAGGATATCCTCTGTATGCATCTGCCATTTCACGAATCTCATCCCGCCAATTTTCAGAACCGTTAAAAGCTCTCCATATCCTTGTGTCGCTTATATTGCACCTAAGGCCGTATTTCTCGCATACCTTCATGATAGCGCGATTGATTTCTTCTTCATTGTTTGAAATTTTAGCCGCAGCCTCCTGCTCCTCCTTAGGATAATGCAGCCTGACCTCTCTGTCGTCATATTGACAATCAAGCACGGTCATGCCGGACTCGGCCGCTTCGCGGATTCGTTCTTCGCTGTATACATATCCTCCCTGTCCGTCTTCTTTGCGAATAAATTCTAACGGTATGCTTTTCCAGAAAGCGATATGAAACGTACCGGCATGTAATTCTTTTTGCGTATCAGTCATAAAATAATATACCTCCATAAATTAAATCCGCATTTTATATTTCCGTATCATTTTGACTATTTAATTATAATTTGCATATTTCACAAAAAATATAAAAAAAGTAAACTGTGCTAAAAAAATAGCACGGAATAAGCATAAACTACGCAAATCGCTTACCAAAGCGCGTTCAACGTCTGCGCGGCAAGATACATGCCAAGCTTCGTAAAATCAAACATACCGTTGTAATGCCGGTCAGCACGGCGCACATGACAAAAGTGCCTGATATTCCCATGTATTTTGTAAGAGAGCTTCCCGTTATATTTCCTATCACCTTAGCTATGCCGTATGCACATATTCCGAACATGGCCTGCCCCGTCGCTTTCCATTCGTTTGCCACATGTCCTCCCAGATATGATATAACGCAATAAAGAACAATTATATTAGAAGCTCCGTCAAGACTGTTTATGGCTATAAGAAGTATGGGAGAGCGTATAAGTCCGGTTCCCAGCCATCTGATAGTCATTACAGTAAATGAAGTAATGAGCATGCCGTTTTGTCCTATCTTGTTCATAATACGATCCGCAAAAATAAGAAAAACTGACTGTGCAATAAGTGCAATAAAAGCAGCTGTTCCCGCCACTGATGAATTTATGCCGGAAGCGCTTGCTATATTTACAAGATGAATGGAATAAAAAGATCCGTGAAATGCGCTCGGTATATACGCTATTATAGTAAGTAAAAGCAGTAATCGGATTGTTTTATCCTTTAATATTACGCGTATAGGCGCCTTAGCGTTATCGGAGCCGGATTTTTCCGGTCTGATATCAGGTAGCAAAAATAAACAGACCAAGCCTGCCGCGGCGTACATAAGCCCGCTTAGAAAAAAAGTTTTTTCTATACCCGACACGGTAATAAGTCCGCCAATAAGAGACATAAGTGCATATCCGACAGTGCCTCCCAATCGCAGACGGCTGTATTTGAGCTGATGCATGCTGCAATATTGGAGCGTAAGAGCATCAGAAAGCGGCACATGCGAGCTGCTTACAAACGTAACAGCCATAGAAAGCAGCATTAAATATACAAAAGATCCGTTTACAGTATGCAGCGGCATCATAAAGCCCACAGCCAGCAGAGCGGCTGCCAAAACTGCGCGCAGCGCATGCATTTTATCCGCCATATAGCCAAGCGTATACTGTCCCGCTATTGCTAATACAGGTATAACGGACATTATACCGCCTATCTGCTGTGAGCTGAGACCTACATCTGAAAAATAAACGGGCAGATATGTCGAATAGACCCCGCTGCCCGCATATATCAAAAAGTAATATATAAAAAAACGTATGCTCATTGTACGACAGCTATATCCTTAATGCATACGGAAATCGAATTGCTTTGGTACCTCCGCATTTTTACGGTCAAATGATGTACCTGACGCGCAAGCCTTTGCTTCCTGTATAAGATACCACAGCTCGCTCATGCTTACCTCGCCCTCTTTTATGTCGGGCACTACCAGACCGCCGTCTGCATAAAGTATATTCTCCGCCTCAATATATCTGCCTGTGTGTACAGCTGCGAAGGCACGGTACAGCAATATTCTCGGAAGGCCGCCTACCTCCTTCGGAAGCTTATCCGTAAAATTGTACAGCTCGCTGTAGCTTCCGTTCTGATACATGGCTGCCGCAGCTTTTTTTACAAGTGATATGTCCCAGCATCCGTTTGCAGATGATTCGTTTGCCGCCTCTGTGAGCAGATCTACATATTTATTGCTGTCTCCCTGCATTCTGTAATTTTCGCCTAATGCATAAAGCGCCCACGGAGACCTTCTGAGCTCAAGAGACTTTGTCAGAGCCTCGTATGCATCGCGCTGTCTGTGCATGGCACAGTATGAAACGCCGAGCTGAAGATACAGATACCAGTCATCTTTGTTTTCTTTGTTTTCGCTTTGTGCAGCAGCCTTTTCCATAAGGCATACCCAATCATTCTGCAGCATCCATGACGGCGGTACGTCGGATGTTTGCATTGAAGGAAAATGTCCATTGTTAAGCAGACAATACCACTGTTCCTGCGGCTTGTTTTTTGCATCTCCATACGGCAGAATAAAATCCAGATGCTCGGGCATGCTGCTCTGACCTGCCTGCGCGCGGCGCGCATTTTCCAGCGCGCCCCATCCGTTTCCGGTCATTATAACCTTATCCGCTTTTGTAAGTGCGGTTTTTTTGGTAGCTGCGAGCATTTTTTCCTGTTTCTCAGCAGGGAATATTTCTTCGAGACGGCTTTCTACCTCTTCCCGGGCCTCCTGCCATGTACCGTGAACTTTATTTGCAGAGGCGTTAAGCGGACCGTAAAATTCCATCCATTCCCATGCTGTTTTTGGTGGCAGGGGCAGGCTTTCGTGCTGCGTATGTGCAAGGCCGGCCTGTATCTCGCAGTATCTTCCGGCGCTGCCTGCTCCGCTCAGGTATTCCTGCCATCGTGCTCCGCCTTCCTTCTGACCCCATACAAAAAGCTTGCGTCCTTTGAGGAGTGATGTCGACATCTGTACAATTCCGTAACCGTCCTTATCCAGCTGGCATATATATTTTCTCTTGTCCTTCCTCGTTTTCCAGAAATTGTCACGCGATATTATCTGATTTGTGGGATATGTAATATCTGTACCGTCTCTGTAAGGGAGCGAAAGCTTTGTGAAAAATCCGTCATCGTCGTGTGTGTATGTTTCGTCGGCGGGAACTATTACACGGGCTCCGTATATCTCCGGTATTGCAATATTGCTCCACCAATATATAGGCTTTGTTTCTTCATCGAAATTTTCTATTCTCATGCGGCATTGCAGGAATGCAGCGCCCTCAGGCAGTGTAAAATCCATTTGATATACGACAGAGCGTATGCGTTCGTACTCATACATGCGTAGCACCGGTTCTCCGGATTCGTCCTTAAGCACCGCAGTGAAAAGCGGTTCGCATGTAAGGCCGTGGTGTCCGAATACGCCGCAGTTCCATTCCACTCCGCCCGAGAACCATGCGTTTCTTGTGGCAAGATATCCGAATCTCAATACAGGGTTTGTGAAAAGAAGATCGCGACCTGTTTTTTTGTCTATGAGCGACCAAAGACGTCCGCCTAATTCCGGCAGGAAGGATGCTTTGAGATTTTCATTTTCGAGGACTGCGCACATAAATTCTTTATTTTTCAGTTCTCTGCTGTAATTGTCCAAGCTGCGATACGGGAAAGCGGAATTTACAAAACCGTAACCAATATACAGTCCGTCGTCGTCTCCGAGTTTTGTCTTTGGGGTGTGTATCGTATCGTAAAAGCTGCTTAAAAGTGGGAGAGTGCTTTCTCCGTTCAGATCTGCCGCCGGCATATTCCATGTTTCAAATCGCAACATTATAAATAACATCCTTTGCTTATAGAGTTTTATAAAAATTGCCGCATATATATGCTGCCGCAATATTCAATGCGCGTATATTGTAATTTCCTCCGAAGAATAAAATATATAAAAAAAGTAAATAAATATAAAAATAATAGCATATTACTTTTTATTGATAATAAAAAGCATATTCACAGCATTTGATATCATGAGCTTCAGAACGTTCCTCATCTTCTGGCGCGGGTCGATAAATTGAAAAAGCTGCGTGTTCCTGAAGCTCAGGTATACGCAGCTTTTTGTGATTATTGTCTTAATTGTCTTAAATATAATGCTCCATGCTGTAGTCCAGCTTACTGTCCGTGGATCAGCAGTATCAAAGACGTTCCGGGCTCCGGCAGAGTCACTGTGATACCGTCCTCCATTAATGTCGCGCCTGAAATGATCTGCTCCGGACGGCCGTCCAGATCTGTCAGTACATACAGACACTCCTTACGTAGCCCGTGCAGACGGAAGCTTCTGGTAGCTTCATCAGATTTTGTACCGCGGAACAGCTGCACAAAGCCGCTCTCATTCAGCTTCTCATGAAACTGCCAGCCGCGCCATGCGTCCGGGTGTTTATCACACGGCGTAAGCGGATAGTGCTCAGCATAGAAATATGGAGCAAGCTTATGCCATTCCTCCGAGGCCTTTACGGCAAGCGCCCAGATTTCATCATAACGACTATTATCCGTGTCATTCTGCTCTGAATTAATCGCTTCTCCGACATCAATATTGAACCATGGTGCATATGCGGAACGGATGTAATACATTTTACGGTCATATGACAGCTCACTTTCCGCATTCATAGCCTTAACCTCAGGAATATTGGGAATCATTGATATATCCATGCCGAGCTTAAAATATGGAATCCACTGAGGAAGTGAAATCATGGCAGCCTGCTTCTCATCGAAGCCGCCGGGATTTCCGTCCCAAAAATCGCTGAAATGGAGCGGAACAGATCGCCGGAGCGTCTCAATATCATTACGTCCGCCGCCGGAAGCACAGGAGTCAATCATCATATCAGGATATCTGTCAATCAAAGCATCCCAGAACGCGAGATAACCGCAGACATACTGTTCTCAGTGATTCCGTTCCTGTCAGGCCCTGCGGCGCTGTCACATTCAGCCCAAACAGGCGCCGGATCCACATTGAAATCCTGCCTATAGAGTTTAATGTGCCCTTTGTCCAGAATCGAAGTAATCTTGTCAAATAGCCAGTCTCTGAAATCCGGATTTCCGTAATCCAAAAGCTGTCCTTCGAGCCATGTTCCTTTCATTGCCGTTCCCAACATCCATTCACGTTTGAAGCACGGTGTGGCTGCTAAATAAGCTTCCTTATCCTGACGGACGACCTCCGGCTCAAACCACAAAAGCGTGCCTGCGCCTGAGGCTGCCATATCGTCGCTTATATCACAGAATCCCTTAGCATAGCGGGAACGGTCTACATCCAGCGTACCTGTTTCAGGCCACGGACATGTCTCTCCCTTACAGTTGGTGTACCAGCCGGCATCGATCCACATATAGTCAAGCGGAATATCGTGCTCCGTAAACGCCCTGTGTTTCCGGATAAAATATTCCGCGTCAGCGCCCTGACCGAGTTGTGATGTAGATAGTACCGGAGAAAACGGAACATTATTAACATTGCGTTCCGAATCGGAGCGGCCGTCTACCCAACGCATGTTGCATTCAATAAACCAATGACGCCACAGATTCATAGCTGCATACAAATCACGGCCCTTATAATTTAACATTACAATCAGAGGAAGGCGAAGCGTTTCACCCGGCAGGAGGCGGCATGCAACATTTCTTTGCCCTCCGGTCAGATGCACAGTGTCATCCGATATATGACGAAATGCCATTTTCCATGTTCCGGGCCAGCCCATATACAACGAATGCACACGAGCCCATTGTAACATCATTAGACATGCTCTCAGCCATGCCTACGTATGCGGCAAATGTGGTAAAGCCAAGTCCTTCAATATTTACATCCAGATACGACTCAATATTTGGCCTTGCATGAAGGCAGACTCCCTTTTCATAATATTCACCGCAAATCCAGATTTCCTCACCGCTATTGTTTTCATCCCTATGCTCCGGCATTTCATCATTTGTGGTATAAGTAAGATAATCTACCCACGGCAGATCGCTTATGTATGCTTTATCCGCATCTTTAAGAGCCGGATCAGGCGTTGCCGGCGGAGTAGGCTCTACTGTTGGAGTAGGATCAGGCTCATTAAGCTGAGGGAGCATATCATCAGAAATATCATCAATTGCCTGTTTAAAAAGGCGTGCTCCTGCAAATGAAGTAGTATCGCAATATATGGTGTCGCCACCATCAGTGACTACCAGCTTAAGCTTCTTCGCACCTGTTATATCTACCTTAAACAGATATGTCTCAGGATAAGGTATATTACCGCTTTCAGCCTTCTTTACACCATCTACCCAAACCTCCATACCCACTTTGGTTCCTTTAATCCCAATAGCTCCTCCAACTTCTATACCGGAGAAAAGATCCTTTCCGCCAAGAGCTACAAAGGTACGATAGCCAAGACCTTCTATATTAAATTCGGCCTCTGCCGGACCTCCCTCAAGCGGCGGATGCATTGAAATACCGTGATCAAATTCAACATTGTTCCCGATATTAATAGTTCCTCCGTTGGGAGCCGTACCATAATTCACAGTTACATTTGTCGATTCCGCCTCCATGTCCTCAAGCCACAGAGCGTCATTACCCGCTGCAAAACTTTGTGGGCTAACCACGCAAGTAAATAACAACGAAGCGGCAAAAGCAACACAAAGAGTGACCCGTGTACATACTTGAAGCCTTTTAGAACATTTTAAAGCTTTTTTTAATCTTTTAAACATAATTATATCTCCTATTTCTTATATACGCACTAAAGACTATGATAAAATATTATTAAATGTTATTATTGCTCTGCGCTAATCATAATGACTGCCGAGGAGCCCGGATCCGAAAGTATGATTTCAATTCCGTTTTCCATAAGCTCTTTGCCGGACATTACAGTGTCAATATTACCGTCCATATCCGTTAATCGGTAATTATTATCATTTTCCAAACCGTACAGAATTATTCTCATGCTTTCTTCCGTGCTGTCCGTGCCGCGGAACAGCTGCATATAGCCGCTTTGCTCCGTGCTGTCAAAGAATTCCCATCCACGCCATGCAGAAGGACTTTTACTCCAAGCTGTGAGAGGATAATAGTCAGCATAAAAATACGACGAAATCGCTTCCCATTCGCTCTTAGCCTTCCCTACAAGCTCCCATGGAGCATTTTTATCCATAACGGACATAGCTACGTTAAACCATGGCGCATAGGAAGAGCGAAGGAGATACATATTTGTATTCTTGTCTGCATTAGTTTGCAGCTTGAAATATGGGAACCATGCAATAAGCGACTGCATTACAGCCTGCCGCTCGTCATATCCGCCGTCGTTGCCATCCCAGAAATCACTGCAATGGAGCGGTACTGAGCGCCTGAGCGTTTCAAGATCATTACGTCCTCCTCCGGATGCACATGAGTCGATCATCATATCAGGATAGCGTTCGATAAGCTCATCCCAGAGAGTAAGATAACCGCTTACATACTGATTCTCTGTAAATCCCTTACGATCATCTCCGGCAGCTGCATCGCATTCAGCCCACACCGGTGCGGGATCAACATTAAAATCCTGACGGTATAATGAAACACCGCCATCGTCAATGACCTTACAGATACGTCCGAGCATCCAGCTTCTCAGGTCTTTGTTTCCGAGATCAAGAAGCTGCCCTTCGAGCCACGTTCCTTCTTGTGCGGTCCCCAGCATCCACGATCTATCGAATTCCGGCACAAATTTCAGGAATTTATTGACATCCAAGCGTACAACCTCAGGCTCAAACCACAGAAGCAGCTTGCCGCCGTACGATGCAAGCTCATCACTGACCGCGCGCAGTGAGGTAGGGAAACGTGATGTATCCATCTGTAGTGTACCGGTTTCCGGCCAGCCTCCGCTGACTCCATCCGCATTAACATACCAGCCAGCGTCAAGCCAAAAATAATCTACAGGTACATTGTGAGCTTCAAAAGCACGTATAATGCGCAGTACTTTACTTTCATCCATACCCTGTGCAAGCGTAGAGGTTGAAAATACCGGTTTCAGCGGTATATTTTCTTCTCCTTCCACATGGCGCATGTTGCAGTCTATAAACCAACGGCGCCATAAATTCATATTCTGAACAGTATTTCTGCCTTCATATTTCAAAAATGCCACAAGCGGCGTGCGTATACTTTCTCCCGGTGCAAGCTTGGTAGCTAAGTCACGTTGTCCACAGATCAGGCGGGTTTCAGTTTTGGAAATAGAAGTAAATTCTGCTTCCCATGTTCCCGGCCATCCCAATGCCACGAAGGAACCGCCGTTTCCGTATTCGAGATTAAAATATGGAAAGTTTCCGTGTGTCGGACGTCCTGAGGTAGATTCAAAACGGCATTTTTTTAAAGATACTACATCCTTTTCATAAGGCGCATACATATCTCCCAAATCACCCATTATGCCTTTAAGGCGTGGGTTTTCACCTTTAAAAACAATATCAGCCGCATTCAGCTCCGAGAATACACCTGTTTCACTGTCACTGTCGTTCTGAATGTATACCGTCCATTCATATGCGCTGTAATTGCTGTATACGCGTGCAACAACGGTAAAAACCGCGCCGCTTGGCGTATGCCGGAATTTGAGCGTCGTTTCCTCTGCTTTTTCAGAAGAAGAGGTATTCTCCCTTCCTATCTCCTGAAAGCCGTCTCCGAATCCCGTATATTGCTTTCCGTTATATACAAATGAGCAAGGAAAATTTTCCGGTTTGTCCAGAAAGAGACGATATTCCTCCATCGTTTCAGAACCCTCTGTATTGCTTACGATAAAAGAATTTGTCTGTTTACATCCGTTCAAAATACAGCCAAGCATGCAGCAGAGCAAAAGCAAACTTAAAGTATACAACAAATGCCTATTTTTCATGAATATCCTCCTATACATTTAAATTAAGAAATGTATAATATCTCAGACATTTATTTTTTTCTTAATCAAAATCGTGAATACTAAAGCTGTAAATACTATACCTGCAGCTGCAACAACAAAAACAAAGCTTACTTCACCTGTTGGCGGAGTGGGCCCCACGGAGGAAGTAGGCTCAGACGTTGATGCTGTAGAACCAGGCGTCTGAGAAGGAACAGGTGTTCCAAAAAGCTCCTCTGTGTTATCTGTTCTGCCAATCAGGGCACTTGCAAATGTACCCCAGTCTCCGCTGATTGTATCTCCGCCGTTTGTTATTGCAAGACGAAGAATTTTGCAGTCCGTTATATCAACCTTAATAAGCTTGGCCTCGTCTTCTGCTTTCATAACATCCGTCCGTAGCTTTTCAACACCGTCAGCATATACTACGAATGCACACGTGCCCATTGTAACATCATTAGCCTCACTCTCAGCCATGCCTACATATGCGGCAAATGTAGTAAAGCCAAGTCCTTCAATATTTACCTCCAGATATGACTCATCATTTGGCCTTGCATGCAGGCAGACTCCCTTTTCATAATTTTTACCGCAAATACTGATTTTCTCACCGCCATTGTTTTCATCCCTATGCTCCGGCATTTCATCATTTGATGTATAAGTAGCATAATCTACCCACGGCAGATCGCTTATGTACACTTTATCCTTATCCTTGAGAGCGGGATCCGGAGTTGCCGGCAAAATAGGCTTAGGGTCTACGTCATCAGTAAGCTCATCGATCGGCTGTTTAAAAAGGCGTGCCCCTGCAAATGAAGTAGTATCGCAATATATGCCGTCACCGCCATCAGTGGCTACCAGCTTAAGCTTCTTCGCACCTGTGATATCTACCTTAAACAGATATGTCTCAGGATAAGGTATATTACCGCTTTCTGCCTTCTTTACACCATCTACCCATACCTCCAGACCCACATGGGTTCCTGTTATCCCCTCAACTCCAACTGCTGCCGCTGAGTAAAGATCCTTTCCTCCAAGAGCTATAAAGGTACGATAGCCGAGACCTTCTATATTAAATTCTGCCTCTGCCGGACCTTCCATAGGCGGATGCATTGAAATACCGTGATCAAATTTTTGATTGTCTCCGATATTAATAGCTGTTCCGTCGGGAGCTGTACCATAATGTATATCTACATTTGTCGATTCCGCCGTCATGCTGTCGAGCCACATAGTATCATCATCCGCCTGATTTATAGCTGTTGTTTCCATATATGCAAAAGTCGGAATAACTATAGCAGCTATTAATATTGCAATCAGTGATACAAATATTGTTTTTTTCATATTAATACCTCCACAGATAATTATTTTACATTAGCTAATGTAATGCTGATTTTATTTCATAATTATTCGATATGTCAATAAAAATATGGATAAATATTTAACTAATGTAAGTCATTTATGATAATGTCCTAATAAACCACAAGAGAAAATGTCCCGAATGTGGTAAGCTACCTACATCAATATATGGAGGTGGAGATCATTAGGAGGATTGAATTAAATATGGATGAACAGAAGAAGTATGAGGTAATCAAGAAGCTGGTCGACACAAATGGAAACAAAGATAGAGCTGCCATGACATTGGGTATCAGCAGAAGACAGGTGAACCGTTTAATCATCGCATACAATGACGAAGGTAAAGGTGCCTTTGTACACGGAAACAGAGGGCGAAAGCCAGCCATAACGACATCGGATGAGGTACGTAGAACCGTAGTGGATCTCTATCGCACAAAATACTATGGAGCTAATTTCGTACACTTTACGGAGCTTCTGAAACGTAATGAGAATATATCACTTTCCGTATCAGCCGTAACCAACTATCTTGAAACAGAAAATATCTATTCGCCACGTGTTACAAAAGCAAAGAGGAAAAGGATCAGAAAAGAACTCGAGCAGAAAAAGGCTAACGCAAGGACAAAGAAAGAAGCTGATGCAATTCAGACAAATATTGTGGCCGTTGAGGACGCCCATTCCAGGCGCCCGAGATGTGCATATTTCGGCGAATTACTGCAGATGGACCCACTCCATACGAATGGTTCGGGACGAAAAAAACAACCCTACATATCGCCGTAGACGATGCCACCGGAAGTATAGTAGGAGCCTATTTAGACAGGCAGGAAACCTTGAAAGGATATTACAACGTATATGCCCAGATTCTGCGCAAATATGGGATTCCCTACAAGTTCTTTACTGACCGTCGTACAGTATTTACATACAAAAAGAAAAATGCCCCTGACATTGGTGAGGATGTCTGTACGCAGTTTGCTTACGCATGTAAACAGTTTGGCACAGCAATTGAATACAGCAGTGTTCCGCAAGCCAAAGGACGGGTGGAGCGTATGTTTGAAAGCTTGCAGTCACGCCTACCGGTCGAGCTTAGACTGGCAGGCATAACTGACGTAGATGCGGCGAATGAATTCCTTGACCACTACATCGATGAATTCAATGCCAGATTCGCCCTACCCGTTAATAGTATCAAATCTGTGTTTGAAACGCAACCCTCGGAAGAAACCATCAACCTGACCCTTGCCATTCTGACACAAAGAACCGTAGACAGCGGACACTGTATTCAATTCAATAATCGATACTACAGGATGCTGGATTCCAACGGCATGCAGGAACATTACAGAAAAGGAACTAAAGCCATGGTAATCCAAGCTTTTGACGGCAGTCTCTTCTGTTCCGTAAACGACAACACGATTTATGTATTGGATGAAATTCCCAAACGAGAAACGAAGTCAGAAGAATTCGATCCGGAGTATGAAAAGCCAGCACCGCAAAAAAGATACATACCACCAATGAATCATCCATGGAGAAGCAAATCGTTTTGGAAATTTGTAAAATCACAGCAACATCATTTGACGGACGATGTTTCGGCATAAAAAAGAGCGGGAACGAAGTCAAGGGACAGTACGCTGACCGCGGGTAGCGGTCGGGCAGCCCTTGACGGAGTGACACGGAAAACCCTTTGAGCAGGTAGGAAGGAGAAGCCTTCCCACCTGCCTCCCCGACGAGGGGTGGGGTTTGGGGCAAAGCCCCAAAAGCAACAAAAACATTACATCTCATGGTGCTAATGTTTTCCTATTTTCGGGACATTTTCAAAAATGGTTGACAACATTTTTTCAAGTTTCTCTTTGTGTAGGATTACAATACATGTGTTACAGTTGAACCTAGAAAAAAATAGCGA